>JGI24712J26585_10000003_pt1 | contig 214395 bp, 166 predicted proteins | sample BioPla3DNA2_FD_26585 | JGI IMG/M metagenome (IMG submission 26585) | reverse complement strand
TCCCAATTCTAACCGGTACGTATATAAACACCGTTGCTATCAAAGTAGTACCATTTGCCATCATCTAAAACCCAACCGGTTTGCATCACTCCGGAACTACGATTTAAGAAGTACCACCTGCCGTTATCTAAGAGCCAACCAGTTTGCATGATTCCGGAACTACGATTTAAGAAGTACCACCTGCCGTTATCTAAGAGCCAACCAGTTTGCATAGCACCGGAACTACGATTTAAGAAGTACCACCTACCGTTATCTAAGAGCCAACCAGTTTGCATAGCACCGGAACTACGATTCAGGAAGTACCACCTGCCGTTATCTAAGAGCCAACCAGTTTGCATGGCACCGGAACTACGATTCAGGAAGTACCACCTGCCGTTATCTAAGAGCCAACCAGTTTGCATGGCACCGGAACTACGATTCAGGAAGTACCATTTACCTCCATCTAATAGCCAGCCGGTTTGCATAGCACCGGAACTACGATTTAAGAAGTACCACCTGCCACTGTCTAAGAGCCAACCAGTTTGCATGATTCCGGTACTGCGATTTAAGAAGTACCACCTGCCTCTGTCTAAGAGCCAGTCCGTACACATACGGCCACTGTCAGGATGGAAGTAATACCAATTACCTGTTTCAGACAAATACCAGCCATGCTGTCTGGCACCGGTTTCATCGTCTAGATAATATTTATTATCTTCACTATCAGTATACCAACCGGTTACTTTTTCACCGGTTTCATCATAGAAATACCATTCGCCGGCTTCTTCTACCCAGCCTGTAAGTATCCCCGACTTGACCCAGGTGAAGTATACTTCCATATCCGGTGTGGAATCGATTATGTCACCGTAGTCTTCATAAGGGGGGACATCAAGCTTGTCACGATTCGCCTTCGTATCGTAGACATACTTTAGTTCCGCCTGTTCCATACTAGCTTCTATCGTCAGAATGCCGCTGGTAGCATTATAATTGTAGCCAGCCGGCAATGGGTCGCCATTTGCCAAGGTCACAGCCTTTATATTTGCAATGTCAACTCCGGCAAAGGAACCAAGGTTAATCTTGTAGTAATTACCTTCTCGGATTCCCTGGATTTCTCCCGCGGCCTGTGGACAGGTACTTAATTGCCACAGATCTATGCAGGGAGATACATCCAGTGATCTCAGCTGATTGTGAGAACAGGCAAGCTCTCTCAAATCTACACAATCAGATACATCCAGCGATGTCAGTTGATTGTTAGAACAGTCAAGACGCCACAAATCTGCACAGGCAGACACGTCTAACTCTGGTAGCTGATTAAAAAAACAAGAAAGAGTATCCAGGTTTATACAATCAGCAACATTAAGTGCGGTCAATTCATTGTTTTCGCATGAAAGGGTGTTAAGGCTTGTACAATCAGATGCATATAAAACTGTCAGTTTGTTGGCATTGCAAGAAAGTTCCGTCAGACTTGTACAACCGGATACGTCCAGCTCAGTTAGATGATTAGAATCACAATCAAGATAAATCAGGTTGCTTAGATTTACTACGCTCAGCTCAGGTAGCTGATTGGAATCACAATAAAGAATAGTCAAGTTATTTAAATTCGCTATGTCCAGCTCTGTTAGCTGGTTATAACCACAATAAATCTCAGCCAAGCTATTCAGATTCGCTATATTCAGATCTGTTATCTGATTAGAACCACAATCAAGAGAAGTCAAGTTATTTAGATTCGCTACATTTAGCTCTGTTAGCTGATTAGAATAACAATCAAGATAAATCAGATTATTTAGATTCCCTACATTGAGTTCTGTTAATTGGTTAGAAGCACAAAAAAGATAAGTCAGGTTATTTAGATTCGCTGCGTCCAGCTTTGTTAGCTGATTAGAACCACAGCCAAGACTAGTTAGGTTATTTAGATTCGCTACATTTAGCTTTGTTAGCTGATTATAATAACAATCAAGATAAGTCAGGCTTGTTAGATTCGAAACACCTAGCTCTGTTAACTGATTAGAAGAACAATATAGACTAGACAGACTTGTACAGCCGGTTACGTTCAACTCTGTTAGCTGATTAGAACTACAATAAAGACTAGTCAGGTTATTTAGATTCGCTACATCGAGCCTTGTTAGTTGATTAGAATAACAATCAAGATAAGTCAAACTAGTTAGACTGGATACATTAAGTTCTACTAGCTGATTAGAATTGCAATGAAGATGAGAAAGGTTTATTAGATTAGATACATTAAGCTCTGTTAGCTGATTAGAATCACAATCAAGATAAGTCAGATAGGTTAGATTAGATACGTCAAGTTCTGTCAGTTGATTAGCGTAACAATCAAGATAAGTCAGATTGGTTAGATTAGATACGTCAAGCTCTGTTAGTTGATTAGCGTAACAAGAAAGAGAAGTAAGTTTAGTTAAATTTGATATGTTCAGATCCGTTAATTGATTGTTCCAACAATGAAGTTCAGCTAGATAAGTAAAATTCTCAATTCCGGTCATATCAGCTATGTTTTCGCTGCTACAGTCCATACTGGTGATGGCATTTAGTTCGGATACCTGTAGAGTACCATCGTTATCTTGATCATATTGCCTTACGTGTTCTCTGAAGTTCTCATCCGGAAAGTTAGTCTCATTAATCTCTATATCACCGGATGCTAAAACCCTGACAGCAGACTTATTAACGCTATCTACTTCCGCTGCTTCGCTAGCTACGGCATATTCATCAGTTGTGTTGTCAACTGCGGACTCTCCTTCGGGTGCTGTATCTGTTGTTTCCGCAAGCATATCTTCAGATTTAGGCTTATCTTCTTCGGCATTGTCGGTTTCTTCGCCCTGTTCCAATGTTTCGCTGGCAACATCATCTTCCTCGGCAGTGTTGTCAGCTGCTGAATCTGTCACTGCGGGCTCTCCTTCCTGTGCTACTTCCGCAAATGCTTCTTCAATTGTCAACTCATGCTCTTCTGTGGGAGTAGGCCCATCTTCGTCAGTCGGCGCAACGTCTTCTTCAGAAGTGCCGGTTTCTGCAGTCTCTTCCGCTGCAGGCATAGGTTCTGCTCTATCCGCAGGGCTACTCGCAAAGAGTGTCAGCGTAAATACCTGGGAGGTCAAAACTGCTATTACTAACAGTATGGCCAGTAGAACTGATCTGCTCTTTTGCTTGGTCTTCATTTCCTTCCCCCTGTTTGCCTATCTAACCGGAACGAATATAAACGCCATTACTATCGAATAAGTACCATTTACCATTATCTAAAACCCAACCGGTCTTCATGACACCGGATTTACGATCTAAGAAGTACCACTTACCTCCATCTAATAGCCAACCGGTCTTCATGACACCGGATTTATGATCTAAGAAGTACCACTTACCTCCATCTAATAGCCAGCCGGTCTTCATGACACCGGATTTACGATCTAAGAAGTACCACTTACCTCCATCTAATAGCCAGCCGGTTTTCATGGCGCCGGAACTACGATTCAGGAAGTACCACCTGCCACTGTCCAAGAGCCAGCCGGTTTGCATGGCACCGGAACTACGATTCAGGAAGTACCATTTACCTCCATATAATAGCCAACCAGTTCGCATGGCACCAGAACTACGATTTAAGAAGTACCACCTGCCGTTATCTAAGAGCCAACCGGTTACCTTTTCACCGGTCTCATCGTAAAAATACCATTCACCGGCTTCTTCTACCCAGCCTGTAAGAATTTCAGGTTTAAAATATACCTCCATATAAGGTTGAGCATCAATATTGTCCAAATTAGCCTTCGTGTCATAGAGATACCTTAGTTTCACCAGCTCCATTTCAGCTCCTATCGTTAGAATGCCATTGCCGGCATCATAACTGTAACCGTTTGGAAGCGGCTGACCGTCAGCTAGCGTCACTTCCAATATGTTTTCTATGTCCACAGCGGTTAAATTGCCCAAATTAATCGTATACTGATCCCCATCTTTGACAGCGAGAACTGTACTTGTTGTCTGCGGGCAAGTCGTCAACTGCTGTAGCTTTGTACAGGCAGATAAATCCAGCCCCGTCAGATGATTATTAAAACAAGAAAGCTTAGTCAGGTTCGTTAAATTCGCTACGTTAAGCTCTGTTAATTGATTAGAACCACAGTAAAACTCAATTAGATTATTTAGGCTGGATGTGTCCAGATTCGTTAGATTATTGGAATTACAGAGAAAATATTTCAGGCTAATGAGATCAGTTACATCAAGTTCAGTTAGCTGATTATGACCACAGTCAAAACTAGTCAGGTCAGTTAGATTCGATATGTTCAGCTCTGTTAGCTGATTAGAATAACACCAGAGCCAACGCAGATTAGTTAGGTCAGATACGTCCAGCTCTGTCAGCTGATTAGAGGAACAATAAAGATGAGTCAGGCTGGTAAAATGCTCAATTCCCGTCATATCGGCTATACCCTTGTCGTTGCCATTCATTTTAGTTACGACACTAAGCTCAGATTCCTGTAGGGTACCATCATTGTCTGTATCGTATTGTCTTACATGTACTCTGAAGATTTCATCAGGAAAATTCGTCTCGTTAATTACCACATCACCCGATGCTGTAGCCTTGACGGAAGATTCATCAATGCTATCTCCTTTTGTTGCAGACATAGGTTCCGTTCCATCCGCAGGGCTATTCGCAAAGAGTGTTACCGCAAATGCCTTAGATGCTAAAACTGTTAAAACTAACATTGTGGCAAGTAGCACTGACCTGTTCTTTTGCCTGGTCTTCATTTCCTTCCCCCTGGTTGCCAAACTATAATTTGCTTTTCACAACATTAAAAACGACTGCACAACTTGGGTTACGCAGCCACTTTCTTATAACTAAATATAGTTTTAGTATTGAATTTATTAGCAAAAGACATAATAAATAGATAGATCTTTCTTTCTATCCGTTGCCCTGCCTGTGTTTCTACCTGCTGTACCATATCGATTATAACCTGTCAGCTGGTTAAATAATGTATAAGCTAAAGTGCCACAATTCTACTTTATTGTCAACTGTCAAATTCGTTACTTGTAACTTAGTAGTAATCTCTTATGATAAACTTGTCGATGGTCATGACGTCTGCTAAACTTTTTGGATAGGACAGGAGGCAATATAACCGTGGTAAAATTTGGTCTCAATCAGTTGCGCGAGCTTTTTTTAAGCTTTTTTGAAGAAAAAGGGCATCTGCGTTTGCCCAGTTTTTCTCTGGTACCTCAGCATGATCCCTCTCTGCTGCTAATTAATGCCGGCATGACACCCTTGAAACCCTATTTTACGGGGGCACTGGAACCACCGTCACTGCGTGTCACCACTTGCCAGAAATGTCTGAGAACTCCTGATATTGATCATGTTGGCAAGACTAGCCGGCATGCTACATTTTTTGAGATGCTAGGAAATTTTTCTTTTGGTGATTATTTCAAAACGGAAACAATTGCTTGGGCCTGGGAATTCCTGACCCAAGTCTTAGCGATCCCATCGGAAAGACTGTATGCGACTGTTTATCTGGAAGATGATGAGGCTCATGATATCTGGGAAACAATGCCGATTGACCCTTCCCATATCTCCCGCCTTGGCAAAGAACATAATTATTGGGAGCATGGAGTCGGTCCCTGTGGTCCTTGTTCAGAAATCTACTATGACCGTGGTGTCGAACATGGTTGTGGAGATCCCGCTTGTGCGCCGGGCTGTGATTGTGATCGTTTCGTTGAGGTCTGGAATCTGGTTTTTACTCAGTTTTATCGTGAAGAGGATGGCAGTTATACTGTACTGGAACAGAAAAATATTGATACCGGCATGGGTCTGGAACGTCTGGCTGCGGTGATGCAGGGCGTCGGGAATATCTTTGAAGTCGATACCATTCAAGAACTTTTGAAGACTGTTGCCGACTATTGCCGAACAGCTTATGGCACAGATCAGATCAAAGATATTTCTCTGCGCGTAATTGCTGATCATTTGCGCAGTGCCGTGATGCTGATCAGTGATGGGGTATTACCGGGCAATGAAGGGCGTGGATATGTGCTCAGACGTTTGATAAGGCGAGCTGCTCGTCATGGCAGGCTGCTGGCAATTGAAAGGCCTTTCTTATTTGAATTGGTGCCAAAAGTCATCGAGATATCCGGCAGTGTTTATCCGGAGTTGATTGAAAGAGAAAAACTGATTGTCAGTTCTCTGCGTATGGAAGAGGAGCGTTTTTCTGCGACCATAGCTCAGGGACTAAGCGTTCTCAAGAATCTGATAGCTAGGGTACAAGAAGAGGCAGGTGAGGTTCTGTCCGGTTCCGATGCTTTCAAGCTCCATGATACTTTCGGTTTCCCGATTGACTTAACCCGAGAGATTGCTGCCGAGGCGGGGATCGATATTGATGAAGTGGAGTTCAGAGCGCAGATGGAACGTCAACGCGAAGCCGCCAGGCAGGCCTTACGTGCCAAGTCAGGTTCGGCCTGGGATGCCGATGCTATGCCTGAAGAGTTGGCAGCTCTGCCGCCGACGGAGTTTGTAGGCTACAATCAAATGCGTGCTGCCGGTCAGATCAGTCTGTTGATTCTTCGACAGCCGGACGATGATAAGCTCTCAGTAATTGAACAGGCCGTTCCGGGTGATCAGTTGCTTATTGTCGTGCCCAGCACGCCCTTTTATGCTGAAAGCGGCGGACAAAAGGGTGATGTGGGTTGGATTAGAACCGAGACGGCTGTGCTGAAAGTTGACAATACTGTAACCACTGATCAGGGGGTATACCTGCATTATGCTGAGCTGACGGACGGTCAGATCCAAGTTGGTGATGAGGTTATTCTGGAAGTTGATCAAGCTGTGCGACTGGCTACGACCCGAAATCATACGGCAACGCATCTGTTGCATCAGGCACTAAGACAGGTTCTGGGTGAGCAAGTGCATCAGGCCGGCTCCTATGTTGAAGCTGATTATCTCCGTTTTGACTTTACACATCAAGGTTCTCTGACACTGGAACAGAGGGATGCCGTTGAATGGCTGGTCAACGAGGCTATTGACAAAGATCTTGCCATTACAACAGAGCTTGTGCCTCTGGCAGAAGCTACTGCTGCCGGCGCACTGGCCCTATTTGATGAAAAATATTCGGATCCTGTACGGATGATCAGGATTGGGGATTTTTCCCTGGAATTGTGCGGCGGCACTCATCTCAGCCGCTCCGGGCAGGTGCAGATTTTTACTTTGCTGAGCGAAAGCGGTATTGCAGCCGGAGTACGTAGAATTGAAGCAGTGACTGGATTAAAAGCTCTATCTGCTCTGTTGCAGTTTAGGCATATTGTGCGTCACACTGCAGATAAACTGAAGACGACCGGAACCGAGCTTGCCAACAAGATAGATTCTCTTCAAAGTGAGATTAAAAGCCTGCAGCATGAATTATCGGTATTAAGAAGTCAGGATATAGCTGCTACTGCGAACAAGCTTTTGACCCGGGCGACTGTAATAGGACCCGTTACTGCTGTTGTTAGTCAAATCGAGGTTACAAATGCGGAAGACTTACGGACGGCAGGTGATCGTATACGAGATCATTTCGACAATGCGGTAGTAGTTTTAGCCGCTACTGTGGATGATAAGATTCTTTGGCTGGCGATGGCTACCAAGTCTGCTGTCGCTGCTGGCATTCATGCCGGGGATATAGTGCGTGAGGCAGCTCGTATTACAGGCGGCGGTGGTGGTGGCAGACCTGAAATGGCGCAGGCCGGAGGACGGGACCCGGATAAGCTGGATCAGGCCTTGACACAGGTGAAAAAACTGATTGAGCAACAAATTGTAAAGTGACGGTAATTCGATTAGAGGAGGTCAAAATGAGAAAACAGGAAAATTGTATTTTTTGCAAAATAGCGACCGGCGAGATTCCGACTAAAATGGTCTGGGAAGATGATAATATCGTAGCCTTTCACGATCTGAACCCCCAGGCGGATTATCATGTTTTACTGGTGCCCAAGCACCATAGTGAGAGCATTTTGACTTTGGCTGAAGATGAAGAAGGGCAGACAGTCATAGGTCAATTATTACAAGCTGTTCCCAAGGTAGCAAAGATACTGGGGCTAACCGACTCAGGCTTCAGGCTGATTATCAACTGTGGACCCGGAGCCGGCCAGACCGTTATGCATTTGCATATCCATATGCTGGCCGGTCGTGACCTGAATGAGAATCTGGTGTAATATAGACACTGCCAAAACCAGAGAGCAAAATGCGTCTGCATGATCTAAATATATCTTGCTATTAATGCTGTATTAGATGTATGAGTAGCAGAAAATTGATGTTAGTGGATATTTGACCACAAAGGTGCGGGTGAGGTATAATGCCGTTGTCGCCGCCAAGCGGCTATAGTCCACTGTGAGGGGAGGGAGAAAATTGTCAGAAATTCGTGTCAAAGAGAATGAATCCCTTGACAGTGCCTTGAAGCGCTTTAAACGTCAATGTGCACGCTCGGGAGTCCTGGCGGAAGTTAGAAAACGCGAGCATTACGAAAAACCGAGTGTGAGAAGAAAGAAGAAATCGGAAGCAGCGCGCAAGAGAAAACGTTAATATTGCAAGAATGATACCTAAGTCCGCCCGGTACAAACCGGGCGGATTTTTATATACCGATTTTCAGCTTTGTCTGATGCTATAATAGGCTGAATAAGTGAGTAGAATGGATGGATCAGGAAACAAGAACACAGTTGAAGCAAATACTGCTGTCTCGTAAATGGACACTTAGAGTACAAGCTCCCACTAGCGAAGGAGAAGATGCTCCGGGCGATGACGGACAAAAAGAGCATGGTAGCTCCGCCCTATCTGCCGTAACTGATATTTGCGGGGGACCTGTTTTACACCCTTTAATGCACCGTTTATGGCAGGCTCGTAATTATTGTGACTCAGATACTCTGGAATTACTTTTCCCGGAGGAGATCTGCTATCCGGATCCCTTTCTGTTTACTGATCTTCAGATTGCTGTTGAAATAATCCGCTTGATTTTGGATAAAAAGGGTAAGATCCTGATCTTTGGTGACTATGATGCGGACGGTTTAACTGCTACAGCTTTATTGCTACGCTGGTTCAGGCAGCAGGGGGCAGATGTCATCAGTATGATTCCAGACCGACTTCGCGACGGATACGGACTTACCCATGATCAGGTTTCCCAGATCATTGCCCAAAATCTCGATCTGGTGATAACTGTAGATTGTGGCAGTTCCAGTCTGGAAGAAGTCCGCCTGCTGGAGGCGAATGGTATTAGAGTGATTGTAACCGACCATCATGCTTGTACTGATGAGCTGCATCCGGCCTCTGCTTTTATAAACCCACAGCGCGAAAGGGAAGGCTTTCCTCTGAGCGGTTTGGCGGGTGTGGGAGTTGCCTATTATCTGGTGCTCGGATTGATCTACCCGGAAGAACCGGAACCGCTGCTGACAGTACTGGCTGCGATTGGAACTGTAGCTGATGTGATGCCCTTGAGAGGTGTCAATAGGCGTCTGATCGTTGATGCTATCGCAGTCTATCCGGAATATGCTCCGGTCGGAATCAAAAAATTAGCTGAGTGCTGTCGCAAAGCTGAGGCGGATCTGTCTGTGGAGCTAATTCAGTTTAACCTCGCTCCCCGGCTTAATGCAGCAGGTAGACTGGGTCAAGCAGAAGTTGCCCTGGAGCTGCTATTGACTGATTTGGCAACGGAAGCAGAATTGCTTGCCGCCAGACTGAATGAATTGAATAATGAACGTCGGGAGTTAGAGAAAGAACAGATAGAGCAAATAAGAGCTCAAGTGGAATCTGAACTTGTACCCGGTCATGATCGGATCATTATTGCAGCTTATGATGGACTCCATCCCGGCATTCTGGGAATTCTCAGTGCCCGCCTTGCGGATCATTTTCAACTGCCTGCGATCTGTTTGACATTGGAAGAAGGAGTTTTTCGCGGTTCAGGCCGCTCTTATGGTAATTTTGATCTCTATGCCGCTATTGAAAGCTGTCAGGATTTGCTATTGAGCTTTGGCGGACATACCGGTGCTGCCGGCTTGTCATTGGCTGCAGATAAACTGGAGGAGTTCACGACTAGGATTAAGGCGTATATTGCTCAGGCAGGCGATTTTATGCCGGCAGAGTTGATAGTTGATTTGGAACTGACACCTCAAGATCTGACGACTGAGGCTGTACGCTCTTTAGAGCTATTAGAGCCGACCGGAGAACAAAATCCCAAACCACTCTTTCTGCTCAGCAATGTACGCATTATGGATATCTACCGGGTTGGCGATGGCAGCCATTTGCGTATTATACTGGAAATTAATGGTGCAGGACAGATATCCGGCGTTGCGTTCAGGAAGGGAATAGCCGACTTACTCTATAGCCCGGGCGATCAGATTGATATTGTTTGTTATCTGACTAATAATGTCTGGCAGGGTGTTGAAAAAATTAATTTGCAAATTGAGGAGTTGAGGCTTGCTCGACAGGAGATAAAAGCTGCTCAGCCGATCAGGATAAAACGCTCGCAGATAGCAGCGGTTTATCACGGCTTGTCAAAACTGATTGAGCCGGAACAGGAACTGCTGTTTGATTCTCTACACCTGGCACATTGGCTGTCCAGCAATTATAATGGTTCCATATCGGAGCAGGAATTGATTATTATTCTTCAACTGTTTGCCCAATCCGGCCTGGGCTCAATGAGACAAGCGGATCATGATAATTGGGTATTTTACTTCAGAGCTACGACAGAAAGAGTAGATCTGAAGACTACAGAATTATGGCAACAGCTTGAACGACAGGGAAGTATTGCTGATGCACCACGAGAATAGGCAAAATCTACAGGACGCAGATGCCAAGATGGCTATGATCTGCCAAAAATGGTCTGACTATTCCGGTCAGACCGATACGAGCCTGTTGCAAAAGGCATATGAATTTGCCAAAGAAGCGCATCAAGGACAAAAGCGTGCGACAGGAGAGCCGTATATTATACACCCTGTTGCTGCCGCTGAAATTCTGCTTGATCTGGAAGTTGATAAAGATACTCTAATTGCGGCTCTTCTACACGACACAGTTGAAGATACATCAGTTTCTTTGTCAGATATTGCTGATGTTTTCGGCAATGATATAAAAAACCTGGTTGATGGTGTTACCAAATTATCTAAGTTTTCCTATTCGACTCAAGAAGAAATACAAGCCGAAAGTTACCGCAAGATGTTCCTTGCTATGGCCAGAGATATTAGGGTGGTGCTGATCAAATTGGCCGACCGTCTGCATAATATGCGCACGATGGATTACCAGGACAATGCTAAGCAGATCGATAAATCACGCGAGTCACTCGATATCTATGCTCCGTTGGCTCATCGACTGGGAATACACAAGATTAAATGGGAACTGGAGGATCTGAGTTTACGCTATCTGGATCCTGATGCCTATTATGAATTGGTTGAGCAGATTTCGGTTAAACGATCCGATCGTGAGAATTTCCTGCTCGAAACTACTCGTGATCTGGAAGAACGCATCTCCCACATGGGCATCAAAGCCGATATTGAAGGCAGACCTAAGCATTTCTACAGCATCTATCGCAAAATGAAAAAACAGAATAAGTCTCTTGATGAGATCTATGATCTTTTTGCCATGCGGATCATAGTTGATACTGTCGGTGAGTGCTATGCTGTTCTCGGGCTCGTACATCAACTGCACAAGCCTATGCCTGGCCGTTTCAAAGACTATATTGCTATGCCCAAGCCTAATATGTACCAGTCATTACATACAACCGTGATCAGTCCGGCAGGCATACCTTTTGAAGTTCAGATCCGAACTCTGGATATGCATAAGACTGCAGAATATGGTATTGCCGCACATTGGCGTTATAAAGAGGACCGCAAAGCTTCCTCCAAGGCAGATCCTCTTGATGTCAAACTTACCTGGCTAAGACAGCTTCTGGAGTGGCAAAGTGATATGCGCGATTCCTCTGAATTCATGACCACATTGAAAGAGGAGCTAATAACGGATGAAGTATTTGTCTTCACACCTAAAGGTGAAGTTATCTCATTGCCGATGGGAGCGATACCGATTGATTTCGCCTATCATATTCACAGCGGTGTCGGCAATTCAATGTATGGCGCAAAAGTAAATGGACGCATGGTGCCGCTTACTTCCAAGTTGGAAAACGGTGATATAGTAGAAATTCTGACCTCGGATAAAGTCAAAGGCCCCAGTTTGGATTGGCTGAATATTGTCAAGAGCAATACTGCCCGCAGCAAGATCTCGACCTGGTTCAAACGTGAAATGCGTGATGAAAATATCGTTCGAGGACGGGAGACCATTGACCGGGAAATCAAAAAGTCCGGCTTTACACCGTCACAACTGGTAAAAAAAGAATTTTATGATAAATTACTCAAGCGTTATTCACTGAACACACTGGATGACCTCTATGCGATTGTGGGCTATGGAGGTCTGTCCGCTGCCCGGATTGTACCGCGCCTGCGCGACGATTATATTTTGTCATTATCTGAAGATGAACGGGCGACCTTGGGTTATCGTGTGACAAAAACGGGTCATGTACAATATGCACCGCAATCAATTATTTCTTCTGATGAAAAGACCTGGACCAAACGTGAAAAGGAAAGTAAACAGAAAAAACGCAAGAGGATTGCCAGCCAGTCCAGGGGAGTGCAGGTTCGTGGTATCGATAATTGCTTAATTCGACTGTCACGATGTTGCAATCCCGTTCCGGGAGATAAGATCATCGGATACGTAACCAGAGGTGAAGGCGTTGCTGTGCATCGTATGGATTGCCACAATATCAAACACCTGGTGGAATCGTTCGATGAGTCTCCTGAAGCTGCGGAGCGTGCGTCAAGGCTGATAGATGTGTTCTGGGTTGAAGATTTGCCTGAAGAGCTGAAGTATCAGACGATTCTTAGAGTGATTGCTCGCGACAGGCGAAATCTATTAGCGGAAATTTCCAGTGCCGTAGCTATCGAGACAATACCGATCTTGGAGTTCAAGGTGCAGTCTGCCAAAGATATCAGTGCCAGCATCAGAATTACTATTGAAACCAAAGATCAGGCACAGGTGGACCGATTAATTAAGCGCTTGAAGGCTATTCCCAGCGTGGTGGATGTCAGTCGCACCGGGGCATAAATTATTTCAATTAATTTCAATTACCGATATAAGGATGACAGGACGCCTTCTCGTCTTTTCAAATAAAAGACGGCGTAGTTCATGTTCCAGTCGTCCCGATTTTAATGCCTGAGATAAAGGTTTGTTTTCGGCTTGGGCTTCAGTGACTAATTTTTCAATCAGATTGCGACAGCTAATGGTTGTACTTCCAATTTCACTATCATAAATAAAACCGCGAGCAATGATGTCCGGTTGACCGAGTAATATATTTCGGTCGGGGTCAATCGCTATGAAGGCGGATACAACTCCGTCCTCAGCCAAACGTAAACGATCCCTTAATACCCATTTATCGACATCGCCCATGCCTGAACCGTCAATCAGCACACCTGCACCTTCAGTAAAACCGATAAAACGAGATTCATTATGATTTAACTCGAGGATATCACCGTTGGATAGGAGTAGAATCTTGTCTTTCGGGTGTCCCATCTGCTGAACCATTTGGGCATGAAGATGTAAATGGCGGTATTCTCCATGAGCAGGGATGAAAAATTTAGGTTGAGCCAGATGATAGATCAGTTTCAATTCTTCCTGATAGGCATGACCTGATACATGTACATCCGCCAGGGAGGCATAAATGACATCTGCCCCTCGGCGATACAGTTCATCAATCATTCGGTAGATGGGTTTTTCATTACCGGGGATAATAGAGGAAGACAGAATAATTGTGTCACCCTCAACTATCTCTACATTCTTATGTTCGGCAAAGGCAATTTTACTCAGAGCAGCCGTGGATTCACCCTGGCTGCCTGTGGTGACTAAGACCAGCTCCTCCGGCTTATGATTATCCAGCGCATTGATGTCAATAATGGTATCCGCCTTATGTCTGAGATAGCCGATGCTATTTGCCACTTCGAAGATATTCAGCATACTGCGGCCGATCAAGCAGACCTTGCGGTCCTCCGCCTCGGCAGCATCTATGACCTGTTGCAAGCGGTAGACATTGGATGAGAAAGTGGCTACAAAGACCCTGCCGGATGCCTTGGCGAAAAGCTCCTTGAATTTTTCGCCTATAGCCAGTTCGGACATGGTTGAGCCCGGCACCTCGATATTAGTGCTATCTGAAATTAAAGCTAAGATGCCTTTGCGCCCAAGTTCCGCGATGCGGCTTAAATTGATTGGTGCGCCGGTAGGGGGGGTGTAATCGATTTTAAAGTCACCGGTGTGCAAAACAACGCCCAACGGTGTAGTGATGGCAAAGGCATTGGAATCAGCAATCGAGTGATTGACATGAATTGATTCGACTTGAAAATGTCCGGCTCCTACTCGCTGACCGGGACGCAATAAACGAAGATCAGGGTTTTTAACCTGTGAACCGCGATCCTTTAGTTTGCGTTCGATCAGTTTAATAGTCATGGTATTGCCGTAAACTGGGACATTGAACTCTTTCAAGAACCAGGGCAAGGCTCCAATATGGTCTTCATGGCCGTGTGTAATGAAGACAGCCTTCAACTTGTCCTTATTCTCACGTACATAACTGAAATCCGGGATGATAATGTCAACACCCGGCATATCCTCATCAGGGAAAGCCAAGCCACAATCGACGATGATCAGGTCGTCCATGAATTGGAAGCAGGTCATATTTTTGCCGACTTCTCTTAAGCCGCCTAGAGGGATAATTCGCAGCCCCGGACTTTTACTGTCTTTGATCCTTTGGGCTTTCTGCTTCCGCGATCTGGCAGAAGATGATCTTGACTGTATTGGATTATTGCTACTCATCTGGATCTCAATCATAACAGATTATTAGATATCAGGCATAAAAATCTGTTACATTGACTTGTTAAATTCTAGTAAAATAGGCGGCGTTTCCTTGTGTATATTCAGTCTGATGACTTAGAATAATTTAATTGTACTGTATGGTAGAACCGCCCTTAGCTGAGGCATTATCATCATCAAGTACGAGACAAGGGGGTAGAAATGATTACACTCGATAAAATTACTAAGTCTTATGACGGTAAGAAAAAGGCGGTAGATAATCTCAGTCTGGAGATTTATCCGGGAGAAATATTCGGATTATTGGGGCCTAACGGTGCAGGTAAAACAACCTGCCTGAAAATGATCACCGGTGTTTTGCAACCGACAGCAGGTGATATTTTAATCAACGGTTATTCAATCTTGAACCAGCCCCTGGAAGCCAAAAAGCAATTTTCCTTTGTCTCAGATGATCCCAATGTTTTTCTGAGATTCAAGGGCATCGAGTATTTAAAATTTATTGCCGATATCTACGAAATAGATCCGTCTGTTCGTGAAAGCAGAATCAAGGAATTGGCCGAAGAATTTTCTTTATCGGATGTGCTCAATGATCAGATCAGCAGCTATTCTCACGGTATGCGCCAGAAGATTGTAGTGATAGGAGCACTGATCAGTGCTCCGCCGGTGTGGATTCTGGACGAGCCAATGACCGGTCTAGATCCGCGGTCCAGCTTTAATCTCAAGAATCGGATGCGACAACATGCTGATGCCAATCTGACGGTTTTGTTTTCGACCCATGTGCTGGAAGTTGCAGAGAAGATCTGTGACCGGGTGGGAATAATAGATAAAGGCAAACTAATCTTCTGCGGTACGATTAAAGAAATGAGAGACCATTTCAAAGAAAATGCCAGTTTAGAAGAAATGTTCCTTGAACTTACGGATGAGAGCTTCCATTTGCCCGAAGACAACAGCTTTCTTACTGATCATTAAAGCGTGGGATCAAAGGGGAATCCGGAATGAAAAAATGGTGGATCTTAACTAAAGCGTTGGTAAAAGGCTCGGATGTCTTTGGCTTGGAAATGAAGGAGACAAAGAAACGCAAGAAATTGACTTTGTTCTCCCGCGGTCTCGACCGGACAAAAAAGATATTGCTAGGGGTGGTTATCTTTGCTTATATCGCCTTTGTCTTTGGTATTAACGGCTACAATATTGCCAAACAATTACTGGCTATGGGTTTTGACGCTGGCAATCCAACGGCCGACCCGATCGTATTGGCTTCATTTCAGGCCAGTCTGGCTCAACTATATTTGCCCGGTTTCTTTATGCTTTTGGGCATGGCCTTTTTTTATGCCGCCGGCATCTTTTTCTTTGCTGAAGACCTAGACACTCTTCTGGCTTTGCCGTTAAAGCCGAGCACGATAGTAGCTGCCAAACTGGCTAATCTCTATATTTTCTCTCTGGTAATTCCGTTAGCTTTAACTTTGCCTGCCGCAGTAGTTTTGGGCTATATGCTGGGGATGCCGCTCCTCTACTATATCTATGCCTTTTTAACTCTGATTTTCGGCGCCATGATTCCGATGTGCATTGATGCCATCCTGATTTTATTAATGATGCGGATGGCCATTTTTGCCAAAAGTAAGGATCGTTTCATGATTGTGACTCAAGTCCTGATGTTTGTCGGAATTTTTGCCTTCGTCTTCTCCAATATGGGATCTATTGATTTAGATTCGGAATTGCCGACAACAGGGCCGGTTGCTTTGCAATATATTGTGCCGATGTCGAACCGTGCTATTGAAGCTATTTCTTTACCTCAAGATCCGGGTTCAATTCTGAAGATTATGAGTTTGATTGCCGTTGCCCTGGGATTAGTAATTTTGCTGGTACTTTTGTCCTCGCGGCTCTATTTGAGGGCGGCCAGGGAGAGTAGAGCAAGCAGTCAAGCGCATAAGCCGATGACAGACAAAGCCTGGCAGAGCCTGCGTCAAACTAGAAAAGACCTGCCCAATATGGTCAGCAGGGAATTTAAAATTCTCTACCGTTCGCCCACTTTTTTGATGAATATTCTGGCCTTTCCTATCATCATGCTTGTTTCCATGTTTGGTACCATGGCCTTTTCATTTTCTCGGGAAGGTAAGGGTCTTGCAACTTTGCAAAAGCTTATGGCGGCTACCTTTGCATCGGAATCCAGGGAGAACGTTATTCCGATAATCATGATAGTTGTGGTGGGGGTTGCGGCCTTTTTGTCAAGTACAAATACCTGTATGCCTACAGCCATATCCCGTGAAGGCAGAGGAGCAGGTATGCTCAAATCTTGGCCGCTCAAAATCAGCACTGTCTTTTTGGCCAAGCTGATAGTTGGCGGGATTGTTTCTTTGCTGGCCTGGTTGCCGATCGCCATCCTAACATTTGTTATTTTGCCTTTTAGTGTTTACTTTCAACCGACGTTGCTTGTTTTGTTTATATTCTTGCCCCTGACCGTCAATAATTTGGCTTTAATCATTGATTTGAATAAGCCGTATCTGGAATGGAATTCGGAGCAGCAGGTTGCTAAGCAAAATATGAATATATTTAAGACCATGTTGATGTCGCTTGTGGTCGGTGGCCTTTTGATTGGTGCTGTTCTGCTGATGCAAAAACTGGGTGGCAATCTGATTGCGATTCTGGCGGTTATCAACGGTGGCAGCATTTTACTGTTTGTGATTAGCATATTGCTGCTGGCTACAGTGGGCAAAAAGTATTATCTGGAGAGGATCAGCTGAGGCTGCTGGGCATCTAAAATTGTTTTGACTTGCATGGGCTTGAGCAACATGGTAAAATGCAGTTCGTTTAAAATACTGCAGGAGGTGAAGGAATGGCAAATATTAAGTCGTCGATCAAGCGCGCTAAAAGCAACCAGGCTAGGGCTATGGTCAATAAACGCAAGAAAAGTGCGCTGAGAACCCAGATCAAGAAGACAGTTCTAGCGATCGAGTCTGCTGCAGATAATGCTGGCGAAATGCTGAGGAAGACCCAGGCTGATCTCGACCGGGCTGCCACTAACGGTCTGATCTCCAAGAATACGGCTGCCAGGAGAAAGTCCAGACTGGCCAGGCTGGCTAACGTTTCCCGTGAAGCTTAATGCTTTGACCGGTAAGAGACCGCGAGAGCTCAATCCGGCCCGGGATCTGATTATTAATAATAGCCGCTTCACAAAGAAGCGGCTTTTTTGTGATAGAATGCAATATTGTAGCGTATGAAGGCGCGGAGGAATTATGAGAAAAAGTAAGATCGCTATAACTCTGGGTTTAGTTGTGGGCATAGTGCTATCAGCGTTTGCCTTCCTTTTCGGTTATACCAGGTATCTTCTGAGTTTGCCGACTTATGATACCGAGGGTACGATTCCTATTGAAACTAATCTGGAGCAACTCCCTGATGTGGAGCCTGAGATGAAAGAGGGGATGAAGATTCCGGTCTATAACAATCCTCAGATTCACAATATCCTGCTGATTGGTTCGGACCGTCGCGATGACAAATCCTATGGGCGTTCAGACAGTATGATTCTGCTTTCTATCAACGAGAAGACGGATAAATTTCATTTGACATCCTTTCAGCGCACAATCTGGGTCAGCATTCCCAAGGATACGGATCCGCGCTATCAGAGATACTGGTCGCCGAACAATGCACTTAATGCGGCACATACCTGGGGCGGGCCGAGATTGTTGCTGAAGACGATACAAAGGAATTTCCGACTTGATGTGCAACATTATGTCAAAGTCGATTTTAAAAATTTCGTCAAAGTAATTGATCGGGTTGGCGGTGTAGAGATTGAGCTGACAGAGGCTGAGGCTTCTCATCTAAGGGGGCAAGGCCATCAGGTGACAGCCGGGAAACAGTTGCTGAAAGGTGATGCGTGTTTGGCTTATTCCCGTATCCGCAGAATTGATAGCGACTGGAAACGGATGGGCCGCCAACGGACAGTTATTGAAGCTCTAATCAAGAAAATGCGGTCCATGAGCCCGCTCTCTTTGCCCAGGGTACTGGAGGATATTATGAGAAATCTGGAGACCAATCTTACTCCCGGACAGCTACAGAGCTATATTTTCAATGTCCTGAAATACCGCAAATATGAGATAGATCAGATGTTTGTACCGATCGAACAGCATAAAGCCAGAACCAAGACCAAGAGTGGCCATGAGGTTTATAAGATTAATTGGGTTAAGAATATCGAGGCGATCAGAGCCTTTATTGAGCAGTAAAAGGGCGTGAGGTAGTTGTGATTATCCTGGGTGTTGATCCCGGATATGCCATAACCGGCTACGGAGTAATAGCCAAAGAGAGAGGCATCTTGAAGGCTCTCGATTACGGCGTCGTTTCAACACCGGCCAAAAGCTATTTCCCCCTGCGCTTGCGCTCAATCCATGAGGGTCTGGCTCAGCTGATAGCCAATTTTAAGCCGGACTGTCTGGCGATTGAGGAACTGTTTTTCAGCCGCAATACAACGACCGCGATCGGAACGGCACAGGCCAGGGGTGTTGCTGTCTTAGCCGCGGCTCAGGCCGGCATACCGGTGTTTGAATATACGCCCTTGCAGGTCAAAATGGCTGTCACCGGTTACGGACGAGCGGAGAAAGCACAAATGCAGGAAATGGTCAGGATTCTGCTGAAACTATCCCGACCGCCCCAGCCTGATGATGCTGCTGATGCATTGGCGGTAGCGATTTGTCATGCCCATAGTGGCAATAGGCTTGATTCCCTGGCGGTTGGCGGTTATCAATAAGAAGATCACTTTGTGCTGCTCTTTCACGAGGACTATATTCGGTTATTTTCATAGTACAATAGATATTAGACGCTGCTTACAGCACTTCTAACAGATGAGGGAAAAACATGTATTCATATATTAGGGGCCAAATCATAGTTAAGACACCGGACTATCTCATAGTCGAGGCCGGTGGCATCGGTTATGAGGTCCAGATTCACCCGGGGATGGTGAATGCCTTGCCTGCTGTCGGCGAAACGGCCAAGATACCGGTTGAGCTTTCTGTCCGGGAAGATCAAATGACCCTGTTCGGTTTCCCCGGCGAAGAAGAAAAAAATCTGTTCCGGTTGGTGCAGACGGTGTCGGGAATTGGTCCTAAAGTTGCCATCACAATCACCGGCTCGATTTCTCCGGGTGCTTTCGCCCTGGCGATTCTCAATGATGATGTCAATGTCCTGACTACTATCAAAGGCATAGGCAAAAAAGGAGCTCAGCGCTTGATCTTGGAACTAAAAGATAAGTTGCGCAAATTGGAGTTGGATTTGACTTCGACAAGTGATGAGTTTCTGTCGGCGCCGGATTCCATTGATGCTCAAGCCGTATCTGCTTTGATGGTTTTGGGTTACCGCAATGAGGAGGCAAGACAGGCCCTGCAGAATTGCGGCAGAACAGAGGATGACAGCTTGGAGACTGTCATTCTCAAAGCACTGAAGACGATGAAAGTGTGAGTTATTGATCAGGTTCAGGGGGAGGTAATACTTTGTATAATATTTTCAGCCAGATGGATGAAGACCAGGAAGATGAGCGTATCTTGTCCCGCAAACATCTGATGGAGGACAAAGATGAAGTCAGTATGCGCCCCAGAACTCTGGCCGAATATGCCGGACAGTCCAGGATTAAAGAAAATCTGCGGGTCTATATAAAAGCTGCCATGGAAAGGGGGGAGGCCCTGGATCATGTACTCCTTTATGGTCCGCCGGGACTTGGCAAAACAACTCTGGCCGGTATTATTGCCAATGAGCTGGGGGTGCAGATGCGTGTGACCTCCGGCCCGGCGATTGAACGTCAGGGTGAATTGGCCGCTATCTTGACCAATTTGGAAGAACATGATGTGCTCTTCATTGATGAAGTCCATCGCCTGAACCATGCCGTGGAGGAAATTCTCTATCCGGCGATGGAGGATTTTGCTTTGGATATTATGATCGGCAAAGGTCCGGCCGCCCGTTCGATCAGACTAGATTTGCCGCCGTTTACACTGATTGGAGCGACCACGAGAGCCGGTCTTTTGACTTCGCCTTTACGTGACCGCTTTGGTATGATTCATCGCCTGGAGCTCTATTCGGAGGCGGAAATAGCCGAGATACTCAAACGCAACGCAGCCTTGCTTTCGATCGGGATTGATCGGGATGGACTGGAAATTTTGTCCGGCCGCTGCCGCGGCACGCCTCGTATTGCCATTCGCCTCTTGCGCCGGATGCGGGATTTTGCCCAAGTCAAAGGTTGTGGCGTGATTGACAGGGATATCTGCAGTGTAGGTCTGGCTGCCTTGGAGATCGATGAGCGGGGCCTGGATGCTACAGACAGGAGAGTAATGCTGGCCATGGCCGAGATCTATCGCGGTGGCCCGGTGGGGCTGGATACTCTGGCTGCTACAACCGGCGAAGATCCGGGCACAATCGAAGATGTCTATGAACCTTATTTGCTGCAGATCGGCTTCCTGGCTAAGACACCGCGAGGCAGAGTGCTAACTGACCAAGGTTTCGCTCATTTGGGTTTGGTTCCCGGCAGTAGACCGGGTACTCAAGCTGTGCTTGATTCCCAGATGGCGCTGCGCGATCTGACCGAACTGTCTGATGAGGACAACGCTATCCAAGAGTAGATATTGTCGATGAAGATTAAGAAGACAGAAGGAATTCTACTCCATTGCTGTTGCGGTCCTTGTGCCGAATATCCGCTGCAGCAGCTTTCAGCGGAAAATTATCAGCCAACTCTGTACTATTTTAATCCCAATATTCAGCCCCAGGCGGAATGGCAACGCCGTTACGAGTCTTTAGCCAAATTGAGCGACTTGCTGGATTTGTCTTTGGTGGCGACAGGTGCGGCGGCGACAGAGCAGTGGCTGTCACTGCCCGATCAGGCTGAACGCTGCCGCTTCTGTTATCGGCTGCGCCTGGAAGAAGCAGCCCGCTATGCACAGGCCAACCGTTTTCCAGTTTTTAGCACTACTTTATTAGTCAGTCCCTATCAGAAGCGCGAAATGATCGTTGAGATCGGACAGGAACTGGCAGATTCATATGGCCTTAAATTCCTGGCTGCCGACTGGCGTCCCGGCTTCCGTGCCGGGCAGCAATGGGCGCGGGAGCATGGATTATACCGCCAGCGCTATTGCGGCTGTATTTTTTCTCTTGAAGAATCCTCATTCAAAGAGCGAATTAAAGCGGAGCACGCCCGGCTGGAACAGGGGATATCTGATCGAACCTAAGCTAGCTGCCGAATTAAATTTTGTTTGACGAAGGCGCTCTTAAATGTGTGCCGCTACCTGTAACCAACTGTACTTAGTCCGGGTGAGGGAGTGATCGGGATTGTCTTCGTTAAAAAATTCTAGGGTTTTCGCAAAGTGGTCGGGTCCAGCGGTTCAACCAGGATAGTGCTGTAGTCGTCGTAGATGACATGGCCGGGATGGGCGCTTTTGGGTTTGCGCACATTGCGGATGGGACAGAAGTCAACGGCGGTTTTGGCCAGACTGCCGGCTTTGCGGGAGAACCAGGCGGCGATGCCGGCGGCTTCTTCGATCGTGCGGTCGGGTATTTCTTCTTGCTTGTGATTGATGATGACATGGGTGCCGGGGGCGTCTTTGACATGGAGCCAGAGATGGTCTTTGGCGGCTTGACGCAGGGTGAGGCGGTCGTTTTGGATATTGTTGCGACCGACTGTGATCAGCAGCCCGTCCGAGGACAGATAGCGCCTGGGGGGCAGGGGCTGATCGGCAGAGTGTGCCCGTTGTTTTTTCTTTTTGGTCTGCTTAGGGTGGTAAGATTTCTTTTTGCCCGGTTTGCCGGGGTTGAGATTTAGCGGCTGGAGCTCTGTTTCCGACTGTTTCTGATTCGGGCGGCGTTCAGTTTGGCCTGCTATGCCCCGGAGCTGCGCGGCCGTGAGGGCGTTTTTGCTGCTTTTGCGGTAGTGGCGGAATTCTTCATTAATGGCCTCCAGATCGGCTACTTCAGCTGCCGTGTCTACGGCTGTCTGTAGCGAGCGCAGCCAGGAGAGATTGCGTTCGGCGATCGCCAGCAGCTGGGAGCCGATTTTCAGCTTGCTCTTGGCTTTGTTGGCGCGGCGGAAATAGCGATCGGCATTGGCGGGGCCAGAGGATAGTTGCTCCTGCAGTGGAATCTCGATTGTTTTTTGATCTGGGTCGTAATAATCAATGGCAGTCATGGTTCGAGCATTAGGCTGATACTGCCGGAGATTGGCTAGGATCAGTTCGCCGTAACGTTGGAATTTATCCGCTTTTTCGCCCTCCGCCAGATCCTGGCGATGGAGGTCGGCCTTGCGGGCCACCGCTTCCAGCTCCTGATTTAGCAAGCGCTTCAGATGTTGGCGCTTTTGTTCCAGGCGGTTGCTCTCACGCTGACTGTTGCTGAAGACGGTCATGGCCTGAGCGATGGAAGTGAGTGGTTCCTTGTGCAGAGGGGTCGGCAGGGACAGGGCATAGAAATCTAGCGGGACTTTGGCATCGGTGCTGCTGTAATACAGTGTCGGCTGCCAGTGGCGTGCGGCGACCTTTTGCATCTGCTGTGCAAGAGCAGCGGCGAGCTGTGTTTTTTGTGCCGGGCTTAGCTCCTGCAGCTGCAGGCGGGGATCCAGACCGCAGCTGGCGATAATTGTCCTGGCGGGAAAGGGCGAGAGGCCAAGGATCAGTGCCAACAGCGCCTGTTCGATGCGCAGAGGGTCAAGATATGAGGGGAAAGGAGTGCCGGCTTCCAGTGAGCTGAGCCATTCTTCAGGGCTGAGCTTATCCATGGGGGGTGGGAGCTGATAAGGATGTGCCGGCAGGATTTCCCGCACCCGATTGATGCTGTGATCGACATGGATGATGGCATTATGGATATTTCCCTCCGCATTGAGCAGGATAAGATTGGTGCGGCGGTTAATCAATTCGGCGACCAGATATTTTTCTACGCGGTCACGGTATTCATCCAGTGCCTGGAAGTGCAGACGAAAAATGCGTTCGTATGGTGGTGTGTCAATAGCAGTCAGAGTCGCCCCCTGCAGATATTTACGCAGCATCATGCAAAACGAAGGCGCTATCTGAGGGTTCGGCTGATCGGGACGCCCCAGGTAGATGGCCGGCAAAGAGGGATTGGCACTGATTGTCAATTGTTCCTGCCTGTGGCCGTTGTAGAGTGTGAGTACGATCGTATAGCGGTCAGGCTGCATAATCCGGTCTACGCGCGAGCCGGCCAGTCTGTGGTTCAGTTCCTCACTTAATGCTGTGGCGGTAATTCCGTCTAAGGCCATCTTCCCCTTGCCCCTGTTGAGTTTAGAAATTCATATGTCTGCAAGCAGTTAGCGCTATTTAATAGGAATATTCTTCCGGCTGGCTTCCGGTAATTGCTGTCTGTGACAGACCAAGTATCCGTGATACATCTCGTAAAAATGCCCGCGAAACAAGTCAAAACCCGGCAGCTGTATCTTGGCGCTAATCTGATCTTTTTGTATAATATCATATGATCTGTGAGGTGATCTGATGGCGAAGAAAAATGATAACGATTATGGCTTCCATGCCTATAGTGAGGAGCATCTGATCAAGAGAATCTGGCGAGTCGGTATCGGTCGATTTTTCCTGCTGATCGTTGGCTTTGTGCTCTTAATTCTCCTCAATCTGCTCATATCTCTGAACAAGGTCAAGATTTTTCTCACTCTGATCGGCATTGAAGTTCTGATTGCTTTCGTAGCCGGCTGGATTTATTTTTTCATCCGCCAGAGATCCGATTGACCATAAAGAGCATTTATCTCCAAATTTAAATTAGTTCTTGACAAGTCTGTTCATTGTCAGTAAACTACAGTTAGTTTATTACTAATGAACAGATCGGGAGGACTATGCCATGGCTGATTTGACTTTAGGTGTAATTGAGGCTCGCTTCACCGATATTATCTGGGAGCACGAGCCGATCGGATCACGTCAGCTGGCTGAAATCTGCAGCCGGGAACTGAACTGGAAGCGTCCCACAACCTATAATGTTCTGCGTAAATTGACAGAAAAGGGTATCTTTCAGAATCAAGACGGTATTGTTACTTCACTCCTTTCCCGGGAAGAATTCTACGGCAAACAGGGCGAGCGCTTTGTGGAGGAAGCCTTTGACGGCTCACTGCCGGCTTTTATTGCCGCTTTTACCCAGCAGAAGGCTCTGACCGCAGCAGAGATTGCGGAGATTCGGGCCATGATTGACGCAGCGGAGGATAAATCATGAACCATTTGTTTATCCGCCTCTTTAATATGAGCATCACCGCCAGTTGGTTGATTTTGGTCATCTTGCTCTTGCGTCTGCTTTTCCGGAAAGCGCCGAAGGCGATAAGGATAAGCCTGTGGTCTTTGGTCGGTCTCCGTTTGATCCTGCCCTCCGGTCTGGCCGAGGAGCAGCGGCCATATGTGATAGCCCATGAGCAGGCGCATCTTGCGCGCAAAGATCATTTGTGGAAACCTCTGGGTTTTGTTTTACTGGCGGTCTATTGGTTTAATCCTCTGATCTGGGTTGCCTATTATCTATTTTGCCGGGATATTGAACTGGCCTGTGATGAACGGGTTATCCGCTCCATGTCCACCTCGGACAAGATCGCCTATTCTGATGCTTTGTTAGAGAACAGTGTAGCGAGACGCAGTATTATGGCCTGTCCGCTGGCTTTCGGGGCCGTGAGTGTGAAGGAGAGAGTCCGCTCGATCCTTAATTATAAGAAGCCGGCTTTCTGGGTGATTATCGCCGCAATTATTGTGGCCATTGTGCTGGCAGTCTGTTTTCTGACTAATCCTCAGACAAAGAGGGGAGACGATCCTTTGGCGCCTGCGCTGGAAGACGATGAAGTTGCGCTGCCGTTATTCCAAGTAATTACCCCTGCCTATCAGGGCAAGATTGATAGAAAGCTGGAAAACTTAATTCATCTCTATATTGTTGATTTGTATCAGAATAAAGAGCTCGGCACCACCTTTGATTTGAACAAATATTTTGCGGGTGAGTCTCTGGCAAGTTACCTGGAAAAACTGATTAGTCAGCAGTATCCGTACATTGCAAGGAGTGGCTTCGAAAGATATAACTACCTGCTCGGCATTGAAATTCTGGAGCTTGAGGAACTGGCGGGGGATGCTACTTTTGTTAAGTTGGCCGTATCCTTAGGTTACAACAGTTTAGGTCTGGATAATTATATGTCTGTCGGCGATATCATATATTTGATTGTGTCTAAACATGAAGGCAAATATAAGGTGACAGATCAATATATTGTGGACGGTTACTATGACACTTTATTGCGTGGGCCTGATTTTAATCTAAGGACAGAATATCTGAGTCGCGGGATAGGGTCTCTCAGCGAGCAGGAATTGTCGGCGAAAGATCAGGAAGTAAAGGATAAGGCTGCCGATTTTACCCAAGTGGTTTTCCCTCGCTATCAATCTGAAGAGTTAAAGGACAGTGTTGATGAAACGGTAAAGGAAACTGTGATTACTTTCACCGGCAAACTCTATGAGAATGAGAATTTTGGCCAGACTCATGATCTCAGCCCCTATCTTGAGGGCGAGATACTGGAAGTGTTTTTGGCGGAAAAAATCAGATTCGGTCAGTTTATTAGCGAATTGGCTGCCAGCAAAAAGTTTGAAGCCGGCAAATATTTGCCGGATGCTCCCGACAGATTAACGGACGAGTCATATGAGATAGTCAGCAAGCTGCATCATCTGGAACAGATTGAAAGCGATATCTATCTGGCCGAAGTTCAGGTTATATCAAATACCCAATACCCTGATGGTGAATGGGGCGGGTCCTCCGTCCAGGTAGATTTGTTGCTATCGATCACAGGAAGTGAGGTAAAAGTAATAGATTGCTATGAGCCCAATGATGTATTTGATGTCTATTTGCGTGGCAATATTGATCTGAAATTTGATTACCGTCGCAATCGGGACATACGGCATCTGCGCAAAATCGACATCCTCACTAAATCGGCACAGCTGTTCGGCGATTATGTTGATTAGCCGGGTGATCAGCCGGAGCCAGACATTAAAGAGGTCAGCTCCTGTCAGGTGCTGACCTCTTTTGCTAGTGAAAATTATAATTAAAATTTAGTGCTTACTAGGCAGGATCAAATAGCTTGCGGATCTTGTTCGAGGGATCGACCAGCGAACTGAGCGAAGCATTGTGATTAATGGCATCAATCAGCAAGGCAACGAACTTGCCCATATTGACATCGACATACCAGGGAGCGTCTAACAGCTCCTGATTGCGGTAGATCAGATTGGTGCAGAATACCCGGTCAATATTGCCCTCGGCATAGGCTTGATCGAATAGTGCAATGCCGTCAGTGAAGAGGCCAAAAGTAGCGATGCAGAAGATACGGTTGGCTTTCATGGCTTTGAGCTGCCTTGCCAGTTCCAGCATCGAGTCGCCTGAGGAGATCATATCGTCGATAATCAGGACATCTTTCCCCTTGACTGAATCACCCAAGAATTCATGCGCGATAATGGGATTGCGGCCGTTTTTGATCATGGTGTAGTCGCGGCGTTTGTAGAAAGTACCCAGAGGGACGCCCATCACTGAGGCATAGTACATGGAGCGTGTGATAGCGCCTTCGTCAGGGCTGATAATCATTAGATTGCTGCGATCTTTGATAATCTCCGGGTACAATTTGTTGAGCGCTTTCAGCACCTGATAGACAGTGGGAACACTCTCAAAGCCAAAAGTGGGAACCGCATTGGCGACCCGGTCGTCATGGGCGTCAAAAGTAATAAAATTGGCAACCCCAAGATTATCCAGCTCTTCCAGCATATAGGCACAGTCCAACGATTCGCGGGCATTGCGGCGGTGCTGACGGCCCTCGTAGAGATAGGGCATAAAGACATTGATCCGGCGTGCTTTGCCGGAACTGGCCAGGATAACACGTTTCAAGTCCTGATAGTGGTCGTCAGGGCTCATATGATTGACACAGCCGCGGATATTATAGGTTACTGAATAATTGGTAGGATCGCAGATGATGAACAGATCATGGCCGCGCACGGTGCGTTCAACTACTGCTTTGCCCTCACCGGAGGAAAAACGGAAAGTATTGACCGGAACAAAATAATCGTCGCGCAGGAAACCGGGGCTGATTATGGTATCCGGCTCGCTCTCCATATATTCTTTGCGCCTTTGCACTAGAAAATCGTTGACGATGGTGCTGAATTCAACGGCACTTTTCATGGCAATTAGACCGACAGGTGCATAAGCCGGCATGGGATTGTTGCCATATTGATCGTATTTGTAGTAATTGGGGTCGTAGGTGAGATCATTAGATCTTTCATGACGATGTATATCTGGACTCATTGTTTCCTCCTCGGCGGTCAGAATAAAATTATTAAATGTCAAATGAGAGCTGTCTTGGGTCGTAACTTAATTGCTGTTTTTTGGCGTATAGCTGCTGGTACCGTTCCTGATGTTTCCGGGCCAGCTTATCAATTCTGTCGGCAGGGGCCAGCAGGGCAGACAGGGAAGCGTCGTGATTTAAGGCATCTACCAGCGAGGCCAGATCTTCTGCCATCGGGACATCGTAGTACCAAGGTGAAGCTATGATTTGCGGCGCCCGGTAGGCCATGTCCGTGGCAAAAACACCGTTTATAATGCCGCTGGTATAGGCCTGGCGCATATGATCGATGCCTTTGGTGAATTGGACGAAAGATGCGGCACAGAATACTCTTTTGGCGCCGTGAGCCTTAAGATGGGAGGCGCACTCCAAAAATGTCAGGCCGGTATCCATCAAATCATCAACCAGCAAAACATCCATTCCCGTTACATCATCACCGAGATATTTTCTGGTAGATTCCTCAATAATTTGACCGTTTACACGTCTGAAGTTGCGGTCGGAATAGAAGATGCCCAGCGGTACTTGCAAAGTGGAGGCATAGAAAATACAGCGGCTGATGCTGTCTTCATCCGGGCTGACAATAATAAAATGATCCGGATGCAGATTAATATCAGGGAATGCGTCAAATAATGTGGCCAGGATCTGGGCCGAAGTAGGGAAAGTTTCGAAATTATTCCGGGGCACAGCATTGGCGATTCTTCCATCATGTGCGTCGAAGGTAATGAAGTTGTCAATGCCCAAGCCAAACAGTTCCTGCAGCATTTGAGCACAGTCCAGTGATTCGCGGCCGTTTCTTTTATAGCGTCTGCCTTCATAAAGGTAGGGCATGATGACATTGACGCGTGCTGCAGTCGGACGCGTTGTCAATACCAGACGGACTAAGTCTTGGTAATGCTCATCCGGACTCATAGTCACGCTGCTGCCATAGCGCTGGTATTTTCGACCATAGTTGAGGACATCGGTAAAGAGGAACACATCATGGCCGCGCACCGATTGTTCGACTGTTACCTTGCCTTCCCCGGAATCATAGCGATCCATATTGACATTTATACGATAATCATCGCGCGCAAAATCGGCACTATTGATGAGATCGGGCTCAGCCTCAACATACTCCTTGCGTCTTTTGACCAGATGATAGTTAATCTGTGAGGAAAGAGTTGGGTCAAGCTGGTGCGTGATCATGGCAATAGGTCCGATCGAGTCTAACATCGTATCGCTATAGACCCGGTGTCGGTAGTCGGTGAGATTAAAGTACATCATATTACCTATATTACCTCCCTAATGCTGGACAAAATCATTATATCAATGGCAGTATGAATACTCCAATGATAGCAAATAAAGTGAGACTAATTAGATACAAGTTTAACAATTACAAAAAATTGGGCCGGTTCCGTTCAGTGTCGCCTTTGATTAACAGGTACAGGATTGACAATGACAAAAGAGATCAATTTCAGATTGACAAAAGTTTTAGCTACCTGCGGTACAGTGAGTCAGTTCCCGCAAGCGGATCCTGCGCGCCCCGAAATTGTGCTGACCGGGAAGTCAAATGTCGGCAAGTCGACTTTGATCAATGCCTTGGCCGGCAGCAAAAAATTGGCCTATACCAGCCAGACACCGGGCAAGACGCGGCTGATTATCTTCTTTGAAGTCGATGACGCTCTGCGCCTGGTGGATGTTCCCGGCTATGGTTATGCCAAGGTTTCATCGGACGCAAGAGACAAGTATTCAGACCTGACGAATGATTATCTGACGGGTGATCGCCCGTTGGCCCATATCCTTTTGCTACTTGATGCCCGACATAAACCAGGTGCCCATGATTGGCAATTGATGGATTGGTTGCAGGCATTAGGCCATCCCTGGTCTGTTGTCCTGACCAAAAGCGATAAATTATCCCGGCAGAAACTGCTGGAGCAGAAAAAGTTAGTTAGAAATTTGATTGCCGCCAAATTTTCGCTTGACGAAGACGCTATCATTGTCACCGGCGTCTCAGCGGTGAAGGGCGGTGGCATTCTCGAGCTGCGCCAGTTTCTGTCTTCACTGATCAATGCCCGCGCTAAAAGAACTGACTGATATATTGTAGGGCTTTGAATGGCAGTGACAGGTCTTGGCAACTGTTCTACTTCATTTTGAATTCGTAATTATGACAAGCTGTTGCTATGGCAAAAGCGGATATAAACATAGCAGCAGATAAGATAAAAGCCGGCCGCCCGGCCCCGGTGCTATTCATTACTTTGCTGTCAGCTATTTATTCTCTCACAGTAGGAAGCTACGGTCTGCTACTGTTAGTGGCGGTTTTGGCAATATTCTGTACCTATGGTAGAAGGATAGGTCTTGATTGGCATTTTCTCAGTTTAGCGGTGTCCGGCATACTTCTTGTCTGTACGCCGGTAATGCGGGAATTTCTAGTTGAGAGTCAGAAGTCTGAAGTTCTGAGCCAGTACAACGGCAGCTGGCAAGGGACGATCATCCGGCCGGCTCTGATGGGTACAACCGGTTGGGGTGAGGCAGTTCTCAGATTAGATAGTGGACCCTTGGTATCCGTGCTGGGCCAGGCAAAATATCTCCAGGCCGGATATCGCCTAGAAACAGAAGCCAGGCTGGAAATTCCATCGGGACAGAGAAATCCCGGTGGTTTTGATCGCCGTTCCTGGCTCCGAAATCGCGCTATCTTCCTAGAGACTAAATTAACAGTCCCACCCCGGATCATTGGCAAAAAAACAACTTTGGGTGCTGTCTGGCGCAATTTGCTGGTCGTCTTGCAAAACCGGGCAGCTAAGTTTTTTCGTCAATATTTAAGCCCGGATACTGTTGGCATCATTACAGCCATTTGTCTGGGACAAAAACAGGGTCTGACCGTTCAGGAGAATCATGCTTTCATGGAGAGTGGTCTTATCCATTTGGTTTCGGTATCGGGGGCACATCTGGGCTTTATGCTGCTGCCTTTGCGGCAGATTAAATTTGGTTCTAAACGATCCCGAGATATCCGGACTTTACTGCTGCTGATATATTTTGGTTCGGTTACCGGTTGGCGCACGGGAGTCAGCAGGGCGTCTCTAATGTTGCTGCTGCGTAGGTACGCCGGATTGAAAGCGCGCTATCTTGATGAACTGTCTTTACTCGGTTTTACCGGACTGATTTTGCTGGCTCTTGATCCTTTCCGTGCTATGCAAAGAGGTTTCTGGCTCAGTATGGCAGCCACAGCAGGAATCCGTCTTGGAGGCAAACTATTTCTGAACTGGCTGGGCCTGTCTGCCAGGTCTGAATATTTTATAACTCAGCCACAGATTGTAAGTAAATGCAAAAACCCAATATTTGCCTTTATCTTAGTTAGCATTGATCGGTTATTGTACCGGCTGCTGAGGCTATTGACTATTACCTGTTGCGCCCAGTTTGCCTGTTTACTGCCTTTGCTCTTCTGGCAAAATGGCCTAAATCCCAAAGCAATCCCCATTAATCTTTTGGCTGGTGTTCCGGCAGCTGCAATAACAGCCGGAGGCCTCGTAGGTTTATTTTTTCTTAGTCCATTGCTCAAAGTGTTGCCATTCCTGGGCGAAATACTGATTAAACTCTGGTCCCGACTGCTGAAGTTTCCTGTCCTATTGTTGAAATATTTAAGCGAGCAGGGTTCCGGTGCTAAAGGGGGCTTTATTGGCAAAGGCGAGCTGGGCAGGAGCGGACAGTTAATGATTATGCTATTGCTCATCTTGTCGATAGTTATATTACAACGCCGAAAGACCGCTGCTAACCGCAGGATTGAAACTATAGCCGCAGCTGTTCTTCTGTTGGCGCTTATCATACGAAGTTTACCGCAAACACTAGATGAGGAAATCTGGTTTCTTGATGTTGGACAAGGTGATTGCTGTCTGATTCGCACAGCGGATTCGGTGATCTTGATCGATGGCGGTGAAAGGGATCAGGGTTATCAAGTTGTCCTTCCTTTTATGAGAAGCCGGGGCATAACAAGGATATCTGCTGCCATTGTTACCCACGGACATAGCGACCATTGTGGCGGTATTTTAGATCTGCTGGAACAGAATATGGTTGAGCAGGTGATTGTGCCGGGCAGCTGGCGTACAAAAGTGCCTGCTATGGACAATCAGGATTCTGAGCTGAAGTGGGGGCAAGAACAGGATTTAGCTTCGGAGCTGATATCTCTATGTAATCAGCAAAAAGTCAATATATTATTCCGTGAGGCCGGAGATTATGATTGTAGTGAAGATAATGATACCGGCATTACAATGCATTATTTAGCTCCCCCTGCAGAAACAAATATTAAGACGGTCAGCCGTTATTCACGGCCTGATCCCAATCGGGATTGCCTGGTAATAAAATGCGTCTGGCGAGACTTTTCACTGCTTTTGACGGCGGATGTCATTGATGAAGTTGAACGCATTTTAGTTCGGGAGTGCCGAGAGGATTTAAACAGTATGCTGTTGAAATTGGCGCATCACGGTTCCAAATATTCCAGCAGTATCGAGTTTTTGCAACTGGTAAGGCCGGTTATAACTGTAGTTTCAGTGGGAATTAATCGCTTTGGACATCCGGCGCCGGAGGTGCTGGAGCGATTGGCAGAAAGTGGCAACCAGATGTTATTAAGAACGGATAAGGAGGGAGCAATCAGATTGCATGTAGATCAGAATAAGGTTAGGATTAGCACATGGTTGGGCAGGAAAAACGCATGTCTTATTCTAAATTAAGCAAAGAAATCGATGCCGGTATAATCCGTCCAATCTATTTGCTTTATGGCGAAGAGGATTGGTTGATTCAACAACTGGTTCAGAGTTTGATCAAAACCGTGATTATTCCGGGTGCGGGTGATCTTGATTTGATCCAGCTTGACTTTGCTCATGCCCCGCAGAATATTGATCCCTTGAGAATAGATCAGGAAATTCGTACGCCGCCTTTTCTCTCTGATAAAAAGATGGTCATTCTAAAAGATACGGATCTATTTGTAGCGGCGCCAGGGGCAGGTAAGGCGGAAATCTCTGAAAAACGCAAACAAATCAAGGCTTTATTGGAGAATTTCCCCTCAAACACCGTGTTGGTTTTTATAGAGACAAAAGCGAATCTATCCCAGAAAAGCCTGTTGTCGGCACTGGAAAAAGCCGGGGGTGTCCGGGCTGAAATCAGCATTCAGGACAGCAGAACCTTGCAAGCATGGATCACAGCAGGCTGTCGCAGACAAGGACTTTCCATTGAACCTGGAGCAGCTGATAGTTTGATTGAACGCTGTGAAGGCCAGATGAGAGAGATACGGACAGAGCTGGAAAAGCTTTTCCTCTATATGGGTTGGAGCGGGGAACAGAATATTACTTTACAACTGGTAGACCTGGTCGCAAGACCGGATAACCGCAGCAGTATATTTGATTTAACGGATGCCATATCTGCAGGTCAAGCTGCCAAAGCTTTGCAAGTATTGGATATACTGCTGACTAGAAAAGAACCGGCACCTTTGATTTTGTTTATGCTCTATCGCCATCTCAGACAATTGCTGGCAGCTGCTACAGAAAGGGACAGTCGTGTTCTAGCTGCAAAGCTAAAACTGAGACCTTTTATTGCTAAGAAACTGCGACTTCAGGCACAGAGATTTGAACTAAAGCAGCTGGCTTCAATTTATGAGCTGATGTTTCAAACAGATTTGCGTATTAAGCAGGGACAGATTAATGATTTATTAGGTCTGGAACTGCTCCTGATCGAAGCAACTACAATTTGATTTCCTGATATGCCATCTGACTGCATGCTCCTGATATAAAAGGGAGGATTTATGATGTCAAAAAAACTTAAGATGAAAGAATTGCAGGAACTGGAAAGGCCCTATGAGAAATTGGAACAATATGGTCCCAGGGAGCTATCGGATGCAGAGTTGGTAGCAATTCAGATTCAAAGCGGTATGGCCGGCCGGACAGCACTGGAAATTGCCCATCAGCTTTTAAAAAGCTTTTCCGGGCTGACAGGTCTGTACGAAGCCAGTCTGGAAGAAATGTGTGCCATCAAAGGTATTGGACGTGTCAGAGCCATCAGATTGAAGGCAGCTTTTGAACTCGGCAACCGACATTTGAGTTCCAGACGTGAAGAAATCAGACCGGTTTTGCAAAGGCCGGCGGATATTATTCAGTTGATGGAACCGGAATTAAGATATTTGTCGCGTGAGGAATTTCATGTGATTTTGCTTGACGTACGACATAGAATGATTCGCAAAATAAAAATATCACGTGGCGGACTTACTGCTGCCGTAGTTTTTCCCAGGGATATTTTTCGGGAAGCTGTCAAGGCCAATGCTGCTGCCATTGCGCTGGTGCATAATCATCCCAGCGGGGATGCCGAGCCCAGTGCTGCTGATCTGGAATCTACGCGGCGATTGATGGAAGTGGGGGAGATGATGGGCATTCCTGTACTCGACCATTTGATAATCGGTTCCAATGAATCTGTTAGTATGAAAGAGCGGGGGTTGATCTAGCTCTGTAATTTGCTGCTACGGACAGATCACTGTTCATAACTGACTTTCTAATGTTACAATTTACTTTATCTAATGTGATAGCAGTAATTGTATATGAATAGAAGTAAGGGACCTCGCATCATAGTTGTAGTTGTTTTGGCCATAGTTATTTTGGCCATATTGATGTTGTCCACAATTCCTGATTCCAGTCCTTTTTCTATTTTGACTGCTCCTATTGCCAAGGTGGTTAACCCAATTTATCGCGGCCTTCGCTCTGTTGCCGGTTCTGTTTCCGGCTGGTTTTCTTCTTTGCGTGACACAGAGGAGATACGTCAGGAGAATGAAAGGCTTAAGCTGGAAAATGCTCGGCTGGCACATGAACTGAGTCAGAATCAAGATGCCATACAACAGTATGAGAATCTCAAAGATGCCCTTCAGATCAAGACGCGCTTTGATCGTTATACAATCAAAGGCGGCTATATTTTAACCGACGGTTTTACCGGCTGGTTTGACCTCTATCGAATTAATCTGGGACGGGAAGATGGCATTAATGTTTCTCCTGAGAATTCTTATGCAGTGGTGGATGCGGGATCGTTTCTTCTGGGCAGGCTCTATTCGTCTGATGTCAACTCATCCAAAGTGATGCCGCTAATTCATGAGGGATTTGCCATTAACGCAGTTGTCGGTGAGGGAACAGCTGCCATTAATATGAGAGTAAGGGGCGATGTTCAGCTACGGTCACAAGGGCTCTGTCTGGCGGACAATATTTCCGGACAGTCAATTTTAAAAGTTGGCGATATCGTTAAAACCAGCGGTGTAGGTGGACATTTCCCGCCCGGCTTGGTTATTGGCACTGTTCAGGAATTAAGATTTTCCAAAACCGGCGCTATCCAATCTGCAATTATTAAGCCAAGTGCCCCCGAAGAAAATCGATCGGTTGTTTTTGTTTTGATTGGAGAAAATGAATGAAAAGTTTTATAGCTCGCATCAGACCTGCCCTAGTCTATATATTGGCCATTATTATTGGCACTTCTCTTCAGTTTGACGGTCGTTTTCTGGGCTCTCTTGGCTTGCAAGCTGACTTTCTATTAGTATTTCCACTCCTGACAGGCATGGGATATGGTCCTCGCGATGGTTTAATCATTGGTCTGGTCAGTGGTTTTTTCCGGGATTATCTGGCCGGACGTTATTTTGGCGGAGGTATGTTCTGTACATTTCTCCTCGGTTGGGGCAGTGGATATCTACCGGTAGTTAGAGGCAAACTTCGCCTGGCTTTTTATGCCTTAATGGTAATTGCAGCTACTGTCATCTTCCAGTTCATAGGTGCATTTTTGGTTTTTATAGGTCAGAGTTTTCAACCTAGAACAAATTTATTGTGGATTTTGGGCAAAATGGGTAGCAATTTACCTTGGCTGATTGTGAAAAACCTTGTTTTGACAGGTATATTGATCATTGTCCATTATATTTTGCCTCCTTATCCGAGGTCTGATAGAGATTACGGAGGTCCAATGATCCGTTTTGAACCGGGGGAGAGCAATGTTTAAGTATATTGTCCAGAGAATCCGGCAACGGAAGCAAAAAAAACACCATAAAGAAAGTGCCAATCCGGCTTATAAAATTTTCTTCAATAGGACTGCCTTAGTATTGGCATTTTTTCTGATTGCATTGACAGCGATTCTGATCAGAACCGGATTCGTGCTGCTGGGTGGGACACATGCTGCAACTGTTAATTTAACTTCCGGCAGCGAAACAGAGATAATCCTGACAGCACCGCGGGGAGATATTGTCGCTGCGGATGGTACTGTAATTGCGACTAATAAAGAAAGCAATGTCTTATGGCTGGTTCAGTCCGACTTATCCGCCCCACAGTTAAATCAGGTATTGCTGGATATCTCGAATCTATTGGCGGAACATGAAATTAATTCTGAAAGCACACTGGATCAATATTTTGGACCGACGGAAACCGGTCCTGCATCTGAACAAGGTGATATTAGTTTTGCCTTCAAACAAAGTCCCGAAAAGATTCTGCGCTGGCAACAGAATAAAGATCTTTTCAATATGATTTTGCCTGAAAAAGCTAAGACCAAGCGGGAACAACAGCGAATTGTCATTGAAGATCCGGGTCAGTTTTTTGAATGGCTCCTCTATGATTATTTTAAAATCGAAGACCGTGAATCAGGTTCCAGTAGACTGTTTTCCGACCGGGAAGCCTATCAGATCATGCAGTTGCGATATCTTATCCTGGAAAATAATTGGCTATGGTCACAAAGAAAGCCAATTCGTTTAGCTTCTAATGTTAATGAAGATGTATTGCGCACTATTGAAGGACAGAATCAACGTTATTTTGGTGTTCTCTCTACTAAAGAGTGGCAAAGAGTATATACCTCTTATGCAAGCACTTTACCTCATGTTCTGGGTTATATCGGCCGCATTAGTGAAAGTCAGTATGATTCCTTACGGGGGCAGGGCTACAAGACATCTGATCTAATCGGGCAAGCCGGAGTTGAAGCCAGCGCGGAACGCTATCTCAAAGGTAAAGACGGGTTGCAGACCTTCAATAAATGGTCCGGTGAAAATGGTGAAGCATATTACTATCCGGGCGCATACGGAGTCGAGCCTCAAAGCGGTAATAAAGTGTTTTTGACTTTACAACCGGATTTGCAAAAGGTCGCCAGGGACGCTTTGCAAAAGAATATGGAGGATCTGCGCAATGGCGTATTGACCAAGGATCAATATGCTGCTCCCAGCGGTGCGGTTGTTGTTTTCAATGTCAAAACCGGTGCGATATTAGCTATGGTCAGTTTGCCGGACTATAATCCTGATGATTTTATTATGCAATTATATGACATTGGTGCAGCTGTCAGAGTCAGGGAGTATTTACAAGATAATACCGGCAAGCCATTGCTCAACAAAGCAATATCTGAAAACTATACACCAGGATCGGTGTTCAAAATTGTGACCAGTATAGCGGGCTTGGAAACCGGAACTATTACCACTGCCAGCAACAATTTTACTTGCCTTGGCTACGAGGAAATTGCCAAAATCTGGTGGCGCTGCTTAACAAGACCGACTTATGGACACGGCAGCATTCCTTTGACTGAAGCTATTAGGTATTCATGCAATCTGTATTTTTTCAAGCTGGGCATTGCTACAGGGATCGACAATATTAGCGCTTGGGCACAAAAATTAGGTTATGGTGAGCTCAGTGGCATTGATCTGCCAGGAGAAGTCCCGGGCATCAGGCCTAGCCGTGAATTAAAACGTCTATTAAGGTCTGATGCCGGCGATAAGCAGTGGTTCCCTGCGGATACAGCTCAAACTGCAATAGGACAGTTTGATCACAGCTATACCGTATTACAGATGGCACGAGGCATTGCAGGCATTGCCAGTGGAAAGCTAATGACGCCTCATGTGATTGGGGATATTATAGCCCCTGATGGCAGCCTACTTAGAGCAGAACAGATCCATGCTCAGGAGCTTGACATTGACCCTAGCAATATTGAACTTATTACTAAGGGTATGCTGCTGGTTACACATGCCGGTTCAGGTTATACCCATCAACTCTTCCACGATTTTCCAGTCAAAGTTGCGGCTAAAACGGGAACGGCTGAAGTTGGGGGGAAAAATAGAAATTTCAAAATCAATTCAGTATTTACCTGTTTTGCCCCCGCTGATGACCCTGAAATAGCAATTGCACATGTAATTAGGGATGCTTCATACGGAGATCTCTCAGCCGAAATTTCTTATCGAATACTGTGCGAGTATTTCGGTGTTGAGCCGAAGGATATTGTCTATAATCCAAAATAATAATTGATCAGCTTATCTTATATAGACTGAAATCATGGCATCTATGTTTGTTGTTTATAATATATTTGTTGTAACATGGTAAAATGTCAATATTGTAAAGGATTTTAGAGTTTGTAATGGAGGCGCTCATGAATATTGTATTGCTCGCAGATTACAAAAAAACTGGATTACTGGTAAACCTTTGTCGTGCTTACCGCCAGATACTGAGCAAATACAATCTGATTTCTACTCTGAATACCGCAAGACTGATTAGTAATGCTACCGGTCTCAAGATATATACCATGGCGACTGAAATCAGAGGAGCCATAGATCAGCTCGCTGCGAAGGCACTATATAGTGAGATTGATGCGGTGATCATTTTGCGTGACCCTGACCTGGTTGATTATCCTACGAATTCTTTATTGCGGGCTTGCGACCTTAGAAATATACCTTATGCGACCAATATTGCTTCAGCTGAATTACTGATGATCATTCTAGGGCACGGTGGTTAAAAATGGCATCATTCAATAAATTTAACTTAGATCCGCGGATCAAAAGGATTCCTGAAGGTTATGGCTACGGCAATGCTTGGCTCTTGGCGGCAGAAAATGGTTATGTACTGATTGATCCTGCAGTTCCTCCCGAAAAAGTGGAACTGAAAGATCAAGTCATGGCACTGATTGCAACTCATGGTCACTATGATCATGTGGGCAAAGCTGATGCCTGGAGAAGCTTCAACCGGAAACTGGAATTAATGATTCATGAAGCTGAAGCTGACATGATCATGGACAAAACATTGAATGCATCACTTTTTTTCGGCAGAGGGATTGATATTGCAAAACCGGATATTTTATTGCGTGATGGTCAAGAGATTGAACTAGGGAATAATTTGTTTTTACGTGTTTTTCATACGCCGGGGCATACCAGAGGTTCTTGCTGTTTTCTGTATTTGAGCAAGCCGGATGCCGAGCGGGAGAACTACATTGCCTTGATTACAGGTGACACAGTATTCGCTACGGATATTGGGCGTATGGATCTTGCCGGAGGCAGTGAAGAACAGATGCGCCGGAGTTTGGCACGACTACGGAAATTGAGAGAAGAACTGCCCTCGGATTTGCCCGTCCTACCTGGCCACGGGTCAGCCACTACTTTGGAAAAATTGCAGAAAAATTATTGGTTTATGCATCATTAATTTTCTCCGGATTATTCTTGCAGCTTGATCAAGTCAGATGACATATCTTGTCGCCTGACTTTTCTTTTACAGTCAACAACTGTTTTCTATGCTGAGGACAGGAGGATTGTATGGCCTTTTCATTAGAGACATCTATTATCATGTCATTAGCTTTATCTTTGTTTTTGCAGAGTAGTTCATTATGTGTTCCCGAAGCGGTCAAGGCGAGACATAGCGCTGCCGCTGCAGTGCTATCTGTTAAGCAGGAGGTGAACCCCGCTTTCTTATATAGGCTGGAAACACAAATGGTCCAGCAGGGTACCATTTCAGTGCTCAAATGCTCACCGCAAAAGATGGTTGAAAGCTTGAGTCTTTATCATGACCTCAAGTTTCTTATGACACAACAGATTGAACAGCCATGAAAACAAAAGCGACAACAAAGATGACTCAGGCAGGCAGTCTGGCTCTAACATTTTGCTTGTTGCTGCCGGTAGTTTTCCTTTTCTTATTGGCCTTATTTGATAATGCTCTTAGGGATCGCAGAGATTTGGATCTCAGTCGTTGGGTCGCTGCTAATCTGGAACTGAATCTAGCTCGCTTTGATCAGAATCTGTGGCAGGATTTCGGTCTTTTCGCACTAAATGAATCCTTTGACAGTCTGCCTACTGCACATTATGACAATACTGCCGCAATTCAGATCACGGGAGTGCAGACTCTGTTTGAAAACAAATTGCTCTGTGAGCAAATATTGAGACATATGAAGCTTAGATTCCCTGCCGAGATAATTCAGGGAATTTCGCATCGCATCAGTCAGGTGCAGATCGCTGACAGCAATTCATTGACAGGTTCTCTGAATGATCTGTTCTCGGAAGATGGTTATGCAGAAGCCCAAGATCATCTCACCGCAAAACTTCCTGCTGATCCTGAATGGGAAGAGGAGCTGGATGAATATTTGGCAGAAGAGATTACTCCGCTTTACAACAAAATTGCATCGACCCTGATGCCGGTTCATATCTATGATAAAAAGGGTGATATTACTGCCGGTGATAAACCTGATTTTTTTGATCCTGAGAGTATGTCTAGGCTGGCCTCGGTTTTTGATTCGGTTTTGGCCGTACCGAACACTACAGCACTCGATAAGCTATATATTGTCGGCTACGCTTTAGACTATTTCCCGGCGGCAGTAGCGAGCCGTATCGGGTCAAAACAGGAATTTCCCAGATATACTCCGGATGGCAGATCTCATAGGGAGCTGATTCAGTCCAGACCATATGAACTGGAAGAGATACTGACTGGACGTCCCGGTAAACGAGCTGCTGATGAGGTCAAGTCCAAGCTGATTATCTTGCGCTCACTAATCCAATTGGCTCACCATGCTAAGGATAAAGCTTTGCGCTTTACATACCGTCTGGCTGCCAGGGGATTTGTTGCCGGAATTGCCGTGATTTCCTTAGGAACAATAGTTTTGCCTCCGGAACCATTTGAATATTTGATGTTGATAGCAAGAGCAGTTGCCGATGGAAGCCGCGATGTGAACAGGCTTAGACGCGGCTATGGGGTTTCCTTCCGGCCGGGGGAGCGATCTTCAGTAATCCTGTATTATCACGATTATCTACTTCTGTTTATGCTGGTACAGTCCGAGGAGGAAATACTATCCAGAATGGGAGCAATCATCCGACGTCATCACCCCGGTCCTGCTTGGATCAGATTAAAAGCCGAAACCGTTACTCAACAAGGCAAGGTCTTTAGCCTTGAGGGAGGCTACCAAGCGAATGACGTCAGATAAGATGCAAGTCAGGTATGGAAAATGATAAGTAAAAGCGAATTTAGAGAGAATAGAAACAGCGGTATGGCTACCTTAGAAGCAGCTATTGTTTTGCCCATAATTCTGACACTCATTTTCTTTTTGCTTTCTGCGATTCGTTTGGTAAGGGAAGACAGTCTTCTGCGCTATGCTCTGGACCAGACTTGTGAAGAAATTGCCCTGTTACTGCCCGCTGCTGAGGTAATTGCCTCTCCTGTGCTGGCAAAGACAAATGATATCCCTCAGATATTGGTTGAGATATTACCAATTCCGGGAGCGGCGCATATTATACGTGATATGGTTGTAGATCTCGGTTCTTCATTGATGTTTGGCAACTTGATTAACAGTCGTATTGACTATTGGCTGAGCGAGGCTCGAACAGGGCTGGGGCTTGATCTGATCGGCCACAGGAGAAAATTAATTCTGGATTGGAATAGCGAGGACAATATGCTCAATCTGCTGGTAAAATACCGTCAGAATACCGTGCTTGGCCCGATCAGTAAAACAGTACATGGTATTATTCCTCTCTGGACTTCAGGATTGGCAAAGAGCCAAATAGGTGAAGGACTGGAAGAGACAGATGATGGTAATTCAGATCAGGATGATATCTGGAGTCTGAGTAATTTTACCCGTGGGCAGATCTTTCGTGACAAATACGGAGCAAATCTGCCGTTCAATTTTCCTGTGATCGCCGCCTGGGATGGAATGACGGCAACTGCAATTAAGAGTATAGATTTAACCGCACCCAGTTATAATTCTTCCTCATACACAACTGCCCAGCTGGAACGACATCTTATTAATTTAGCTAATTTTCAAGGCGCCAAGCTCACAAGCAAAGGACGGGAATACCTGGTGCCGGCTCAAATCAGTAGAAAACAGCTAATTTTAGTCATCCCCAATAATCATCCCCAGTGGCTTGATCAGTCCCAGCAAGATGAATGGTATAGGCTGGCAGCAAGTTATTCCATAGAACTGCAGATCAGAAAATATGGCTCAAGCATGCGTTACCAAGATCACGAATAGAAATTGTCTCTTCTTGTCTAAGTGATGTTGCTGACGTATCATTAACATGATTTGGTCAGGAGAATAAGAGACTTATGAGCATATTGAATAAAATATTTGGCACCTATTCTGAGCGAGAATTGAAGCGGTTAAAGGGTACTGTTTCTCATATTATGAGCCTGGAAACAGCTTATAAAGAGCTCAGTGAGGACGCGCTGAAAAATAAGACAAATGAATTTAAACAGAGATTGGCACGAGGAGAAGATCTGGATTCTTTGCTGCCCGAAGCTTTTGCTGTGGTCAGAGAAGCGGGGGATAGGGTTCTGGGGCTGAGGCATTTTCCCGTACAGTTGCAGGGAGGTATTGTTCTGCATCAGGGCAGAATTGCTGAAATGAGAACCGGTGAAGGTAAGACTCTGGTTGCCACCCTGCCGGTTTATCTCAATGCCTTGACGGGTAAAGGTGTTCATATTGTGACGGTCAATGACTATCTGGCTACACGCGATAGCGAATGGATGGGTAAAATCTACCGTTATCTGGGCCTATCTGTAGGTCTTGTCGTTCATGGATTGGATAAGCCGGCCAAACAGGCAGCCTATGCCTCTGATTTGACCTATGGCACCAATAATGAGTTCGGCTTTGATTATCTGCGGGATAATATGGTTTTGCGTCTAGAAGATCTGGTTCAAAGAGAGCTGAATTTTGCCATCGTTGATGAGGTTGACAGTATTCTGATAGATGAGGCGAGAACACCCTTGATTATTTCCGGTCGCGGCAGCGAATCTTCTGAGCTTTATCGCAGCGCAGATGGTTTTGTCAGGAGATTGAAAGAGAAAAGAATCAAAGAAACCGGCACTATGCGTTCCGCCGAAGAAATATCCGATCTGGAAGGTGATGCTGATTATATTGTCGACGAAAAGGCTAAGACAGCTGTCCTGACACAAAAAGGCGTTGCTAAAGCGGAAGCTTTTTTCCAAATTGGCAATCTGTCAGATCAGGAGAATTATGAGATTAACCACCATATCAACAATGCATTGAAAGCACATGGCACAATGCGTCTTGATGAGGATTATGTAGTAGCTGATGATGAAGTTATCATTGTGGACGATTTTACAGGCCGATTGATGCCCGGTCGCAGATATAGCAATGGTTTACATCAGGCGATTGAAGCGAAAGAGAATGTCAAGATTAAAAAAGAAAACAAGACTTTAGCTACTATCACATTCCAAAATTATTTCCGGATGTACAGTAAGCTCTCGGGCATGACAGGTACGGCTTTGACTGAAGAAGATGAATTCAGACAAATTTATAATCTGGATGTCATAACAATTCCTACTAATATGCCAATGATCAGAACGGACCAGGCCGATGCTGTATACAAGACACAAGCAGGTAAATACAGGAATTTGCTGGAAGAGGTTCGAGCGGCTAATGCCACTGGGCAACCGGTTCTGGTGGGCACAGTATCTGTAGAAAAATCGGAATATTTATCAAGTCTTTTCTCCAGAGCGGGTGTTCGGCACAATGTCTTGAATGCTAAGAATCATGAACGGGAAGCGGAGATCGTCGCCCAGGCCGGTCGCTTGGGTGCAGTTACTATTGCCACCAATATGGCAGGCAGAGGTACCGACATCCTTCTGGGTGGTAATCCCGAATTTTTGGCCAAACAGGAAATGCGCCGCAGGGGCATTGATGAGGAATTAATTGAGGCTTCAACTGCTCATAATATTACTGATGATCAGACAATTCTGGAGGCTCGGGCGCTGTATTCCGAGTTGAATGCCAACTTTGCTGCTGACATCAAAGAAGAAAAGCAACAGGTAATCGCTAAGGGTGGCCTTTATATAGTTGGTACGGAGAGGCATGAATCACGGCGCATTGATAATCAGCTGAGGGGACGTGCCGGCAGACAAGGTGATCCTGGCAAAAGCATCTTTTATCTATCCCTGGAAGATGATCTGATGAGACTGTTCGGCGGGGAGCGTCTGGAGCGGATGTTTGAAACACTCGGCGTCGATGAGGATATGCAAATTGACCATCCTATGTTGAGCCGTGTAATCGAAACTGCACAGAAGCGGGTCGAAGGCAGAAACTTTGCGATCAGAAAAAATGTGCTTGAATATGACGACGTAATGAATCAGCAGCGCAATCTCATATACAAACAGCGCCGTGAAGTATTGGAAGGCAAGGATCTCCATGATTACTATCGTGGCATTGTTACGGAGCTGATGAGAAATATTCTGCTTGACTTTATTGCCGGTGAAGCTGATACCGCTAATTGGGACAAGGCTGCCTTGATCACACGCTTGCATGATTTGTTTGGTGAACTGCCGTCTTTAGCTTATCTACTCAAAGCCGAAAGACAAATTGATGGCGAAGAGCTCAACCGTCAGTTGACAGAAGAAGCTCTGGCACATTTGGAGAGTAGGGCAGTTGAATTGGGCTCTCCTGAGCTCTTGCGTGAAGCGGAACGGCTGATTCTACTGCAGACTGTAGACAATCATTGGATGGACCATATTGATGCCATGGACGATCTGCGAGACAGTATTGGTATGAGAGGCTATGCCCAGCATGATCCGGTCGTGGAATATAAAAGAGAAGGCTTCGATATGTTTGAGGCTATGACTAATGGTATCAAAGAGGATGCTGTCCGTCTGATTATGCGTGCCCGCCTGACTGCGGATGATTCCAGCAGAAGAAAAGGAGCCAGACATACTGACTTGACAGAGGGTAGAGGATCATCAGGCTTTTCAGCCCTGGCGGAAGTAGCAGGATCTGCGGACAATGAAGGAGGCAAAATGAGCCGCCGTGCCCGCCGAGCCAGACCTGATCTAGCGGCAGCTGCAGCTCCACCTACGCAACAGCCAGTGCGAAAGGACTATATTCCCGGTAGAAATGATCCCTGTTGGTGCGGCAGCGGCAAAAAATATAAGAACTGCCATTTGAACTCCGATAACGAAAAAATGATGCAAAAAGGCTAATATCGACGCAGCACAATTTGACAGTAATGTGCTTGCTTGCTATCATTTAATGGCTTATTTTGACTTGTGCCGAAGTGGCTCAGTGGTAGAGCAATTCACTCGTAATGAATAGGTCGTGAGTTCAATCCTCACCTTCGGCTCCAAGTTAAAACCCCTGCAACTGATATGTTACAGGGGTTTTGTTTTTTGATGTCAGTTCTTATTGTTCAACAGCTGTTTGGCCTTTGAGGCAATCGCTTCAGCGGTAAAGCCGAAGTGTTTGAATAATTCTGATCCCTTGCTTGAGACACCAAAACAGTCCAGTCCAATGATAGTACCATTTAGGCCTATATATTTATGCCAGCCAAATGAAGAGGCAGCTTCTACAGCCAGCCTTCGATTGCATGTGGGAGGTAATATCAGATCTTGATAGGATTGATCCTGTTCCGCAAAAAGGTTTTGGCAGGGCATGGAAACTACTCTGACCTTGATATTCTCCTTTTCCAGTATCTCTGCGGCCTCTATAATCAAACTCACTTCAGATCCGCTTGCCATCAGGATCAGCTGGAAATGATCGGAGTCTTTAAGGATATAGGCACCTTTCAGAGCACCCCGGAAGTTACCCCCGACATATGCCAGTTTCTGTCTGCTCAGAATCAAAGCAGTTGGCTTTTGGCTGGTGAGCCAAAGCTGATATCCGGCGGCAACTTCATAGCCGTCTGCAGGGCGGAAGACATTGAGATTAGGCGTGGCACGCAGAGCAGCTAACTGCTCGATAGGCTGATGGGTCGGACCATCTTCGCCAACACCTATGCTGTCATGGGTCAAGATGTATAGGGCGGGAATATTCATCAGAGCGGATAAACGAATAGATGGTTTCATATAGTCTGAGAAGATCATGAAAGTAGCGGCAAAGGAACGAAGTCCGCCATACAGGATAAGACCATTGACAATAGCACCCATGGCGTGTTCCCTCACTCCGAAGTGAATATTTTTTCCCTCGGGAGTAGCGTTACTGAAGCTGCCTTCTCCTTCGAGCACGGCATTATTGGAGCTGGCCAGGTCAGCAGAACCGCCGATCAGATTTGATAATTTTCGGTTGAGGAAGTTTAAAACTCGCCCGGAATGCACTCTGGTTGGTTGATTTTCACTTAAAGAACTAATTGTATCCAAAGACAAATCTGCGGGCAGATTGCCGGCCAGATTTTTTTCAAATTCAGCAGCCAAATCAGGAAAAGTACTTTTCCAAGTTTGATAAAGTCTCTGCCATTTTTCTTCTGCTTGAGCCAGGAGATTTTGTCGCTCCTGCATGAATTCTTTTACTTCAGCGGAGACGGTGAATGCTGCGCGTTCGGTAGGAAATCCTAATTGTAATAGAGTGGATTCTACGGCAGCGCTTCCTAACGGAGCTCCGTGAGATTTGGCATCGCCTGCCAGAGGACTGAAATTGCCGATTATTGTGCGGACGACAATTAAGCTGGGCTGATCAGTATTAGATCTGGCAGCCTCAAGTGCCAGACTGATAGCAGTTGTATCCTCTCCATTATCTACAGTTAGGACCTGCCAGCCGCAGGATTGGTAACGTGTCGTTATATCTTCTGTGAAAGTTATATCAGTTGAGCCATCAATAGTTATTTTATTGTCATCATAGAGTACGATCAATTTGCCCAGACCGAAATGTCCGGCCAGGGATGATGCTTCATAACTGATCCCCTCCATCAGATCGCCATCACCTGCTAAAACATAGGTATAGTGGTCAATGACAGGAAAATCGGGTCGATTATATCTGGCAGCCAGATGCATCTCAGCCATAGCCATACCCACTGCGGTAGCTAAGCCTTGCCCCAGCGGGCCGGTTGTCATTTCAACTCCGGGTGTGCAGCCGTATTCGGGATGTCCCGGCGTATTGCTGCCAAGTTGGCGAAATTGCTTAAGATCAGTGCTGGATATCTGATAGCCTAAAAGGTGCAACACACTATATAACAGGGCAGAGCCATGACCGGCTGACATTATGAAGCGATCCCGGTTTAGCCATTCCGGATTAAGAGGATTATGCTGCAAATGATTGAAATATAGTTCAAATAATGTTGGAGCTGCTCCCAGGGGTAAACCCGGATGACCTGAATTGGCTGCTTCTATAGCCTCAATCGACAGTGCCCTGGCAGTATTTATGGCTTGCTGATACAAGTCTTGTGACATTTTAACCTCCCATTTGATTTCTGTTTTGCACTAACAATTCAATTCTATCACTGATTGCGAAAGGGGAAACCGGAACATTTAATGCTGCTGAGTGAATTGTTATTTTAGGATCAGTTTAGGTATGTCAATAGAGAGCAGAAGATAAAATCTGCTCACATGAATCAGAATTTATGCTTATGTGAGATCAGATACTTGGACAAGCATAGATCAGATGTCGGTAATAATCTGCTCACCTCTTATGGTACAGGCGTAGGTGTAGGTACAGGCGTTGGTGTAGCAGTCGGCAACGGTGTCGGTGTAGCGGTAGGTGTTGGTGTAGCAGTAGGTGTCGGCGTCGGTGTAGCGGTAGGTGTCGGTGTAGCGGTAGGCGTTGGTGTAGCAGTCGGCAACGGTGTCGGTGTAGCGGTAGGTGTCGGTGTAGCAGTCGGCAACGGTGTCGGCGTAGCGGTAGGTGTTGGTGTAGCAGTAGGTGTCGGTGTGGCAGTAGGCAACGGTGTCGGTGTAGCGGTAGGTGTCGGTGTGGCAGTAGGTATCGGTGTTGGGGCGGGTAGGATCCGATGTGTCAAAGTTAGTGTGCTACTATTGCCCATATCATCTTTGGCAAAATAGACCACAGGATAATTGCCGGCCTTATTCACATCAACAGTTCCGGACTGGACGCTTACTATCAGATCATTGCCAAAAAAGTCTAAGGCTTTGACTCCCTTAAGATAGTCAAAAACAGGTATTGACCCGGCTATAAATTCTTGTGCTGTACCGGTTAGTTGTGGCGGTGTTTTTACTTGGATTTTCCATGGATTTCTGTAGTCAGGATCATAGGGGTCCCAGCCATAACGTAAATCATTTTTTCCGACTTTGATCGTGACCTTGGGCAGACCGGGAACTCCGCTGAGATTATAGCCGGCAGCGCTGTTCAAAACTTTGACTTTTGTTCTAGTTCCCCGTAGCCCATAAATATACTTGGCATCAGCTGTGTTTAGACGAATACAACCGTGAGAAGCTCTAGTTCCCAGCAGATTGAATAAGCTGACATAGAGTGAGGATGGATCACGCATTTTGGAATAAGCTGGGGTATGAAAGTAAAAATTAGAGCCCAGTGATTTGCCCGTTAAGGTTCTGCCATAAAACCTCGTAGCATATTGATGGCAGGATACTGGTTTGAACAAACGAAATCTGACCCAAGTTTGGCCACCACCCAGATAATAATGGTGATTCTCTCCGGTAATCGGAGTCGGATAGCTTCGAGTGCCGGTTGAGGCGACCATCTTTCTGATCGGGACTTCTTTGTTGTCGGCTGTGCCATAAACAACGACCAGCTGTTGATCAATAAATACTCTGATGGTATAAGGAGCTCCGACTTTGACTTGATTAGTCGCTATGGGTATAGGTTTAGGGGTAATGGTAGGAGTGGGGGTAGGAGTAAGAGTAGGAGTAGGAGTAAAAGTAGGCTGTGGTGTTGGTTTAGCAGTTGGAGTTGGAGGCGATGCAACAGCAATAGCGGTAGGAATTGCTGTTGTTGCAGTCTGCTGGCGGACAGTTGTTTGATTAGTGGTTGATTTAGTTTTTTCAGTAGCCTTTGCAGTTTGGTGTGTAGTTGCCTCAGTCTGTTTCGGCACTGTTGCCGGTACGGTACTGGGAACAGGGGTTGGACTTGCAGTTGTACTGACAGTGTATGTTTCCAGTTCCGGTGGTTCTCTTTTGGTGAATGGGGGAATAGTATCTGCCGGAGGGTAATCTGCAGCTTTAAGTTCGCTGTCAGCAGTTGCCTGCAGAGATTCTTCTGTTGATGAGTCTAAAACATCCGTCAGAGCAGCATTGTACTGAGAATCCGCAACCGGTATAGAAGCGTCGGAATTTGAGTCTGGATTTATATTAACAAAAGCACGGGAAGCCTGTTTGGGAGCAAGCAGTAAAGGGTAGGCAGCATTGATTGCCATCGGGAGTAGCAAACAGAGGCTTAAAACTATTAGATTGCGCTTTGTCTGACGCTTTTTGATACCCACTACTTTGGCTTCTCCTAAGGATCAATCTTCCTTATTGTAAACATATTTCGAGCCGGATCAAGCATGAACTTTAGGCTGTAAAAAAGGAGCCTGTTTGCAGGCTCCTTGATGCTAAGTCTAAATAGCGGCGTGTGCAGAAATTATTCGAGATAAGGAATAACAGCAGGTACAAAGACGCGTGTACCCATTTGCTTGTCCCACATGCGCAAAGGTCCGGGCTGCCCGCTGGCACTAGAGACATTGTCGCAATTATCTTCCTGATTTGCTTCTTCTTCCACCTGTTCTATGACGTACCAGTCGAGGAATAGAACGGCTGCTTTGTCACCGGCTTCAGCTGCGATATCAACTAATTCGTTGATCCAAGCCGTGATTTGCTGCTCATGTTTCAAAGCGCCTTCGAAAACAGCCTGGACATTCTCCCAGGTTTCCGGTTCAGGTTTGTCAATCCGGTCGATATCGGCCTTGACACCTCTCATCTGCAGATATTCGAACAGACCCTGAGCATGAGACAATTCCTCCATGTACTGGATATACATCCAGTGTGCAGCACCGGGGAAGCTATTTTGGTTTAGCCAGTCGGACATCTGCAGATAGAGGAAAGCAGAATAAAACTCTCTGTTAATCTGAGTGCTAAATGCTTTGCGAACTTTTTCATTCATTTTCATAAGTAAAGCCCCTTTCAATTTTCGTGAATATGATCCGATATACACGGAATATTGTGATAAAAATCTTATTTTTCATCTCCTATCTTCGCATTAATACTTTGCTAAACTCTGTAGCCAACGTTACTTTATATAAAGTACACTCGCCTATAATCGCCGCTCACCTAAAAATTTTCCTCTACATTTATGATATAATTGTCTGGTATTAATGGACTTAGCACAAAGCTCAAATTTGTGAAGCACACAGCTCCAATTTACGGTGAAGAGGTTAAGAATGGGAAAAAGCAAAATCCGCTTTATCCAAACCGGTGACTGGCATCTGGGCCAGACCTGGCCTTCGCTGTCCTCTGACGCCTCGAAGTTACTCAAAGCCAAACAAAATGAAATAGGCAAAGCATTGACCGAAGCCTGCCGTGATCATCAGGTGGATTTTCTGATTTTGACCGGCGATATTTTTGATCGAGTCCGCCCGGAGGGGCAATGCCTGACATTCTTTGTTCGGCTAATTACAGAACTTGCCGACCTACCGATCATTATTGCTCCCGGCAATCATGATCCTATGCCGCCGGGGGCTCCCTGGCTGGGTGAAAAGTGGCCGGCAAATGTCCATATCTTCAGCAGGGAAAACAGCATATTTGAATTTCCTGATCTCAATACAGTTTTTACCGGGCTGGCTTTTGAACATCAGACAGCAGCCAGGCCGGGCTATTTCCCGGATTTTAATGTCAGTGACGGTTCGGCTTTTCAGATAGCGGTAGCACACGGTGATCTACTGGATAGGAATTCACCGTTCCGCCCTCTTTCTCCGGAGCTGATCCGCAGCAGTAATGCTGATTATTTTGCTGCGGGGCATAATCATCAGCTGATCATTGATGAGCAGTCTGAGGTGCCTTATGCCTCAGCCGGAGCACCGATCGGTCGGAGCTTCCGGGAGCCTGGCAGCAAAAGCTTTCTCTACGGTGAATTGTCCGGTGACTTGATCAAGGGTGGTCGAGCCAATCTGGATCTAGTTACGAGAAAACAGATGCAAAAACTGAAAAATACTCAGTTGAAACTGCAGGAATATCCCTTATTCCTGCCTACTTTCGAGCGAATCGAGTACCAATGCCTGGGCAATGAATCGACTGCCGATATTATCCGCCACCTGCAGCAGCAAATCCGAACCAATCGAGTCAATATTCATCCGGACAGCCTCTGGCAGCTGGTATTGCGGGGCAAAAAGTCAAGATTGGCAGATATAGGCCAGCTACGACAGTATTTCCAGCGCAACCTATTATATATTGAGATCCTTGATGAACGGACTTTACCTAGTTTCCCGGGACAGGAGCGCAGACTTTTGTTTCCGGGTTTTGCTCTGACAGCTGAGCGCCAGAGTGCCGACCATCAGCAGCAGGATGACGAATCGGGACCCAAACATCTGGCTATAACCTACCTGGCGTCTGCAACAGAGAACGCATCTGCCATAGTCCGCCAGCAAGAATTTGCACAGTTGTCGACTGCGCCGGAATCGCAGTCAAGACGCAGCCGGGATGCAGGACAATGATGAAGATATTGCAAATAGACATCTTGACTTATGGCAGCCTGGCGCAAGTGAGATTGGATTTGCGGGGTGATCAAGATATTTCAGTCTTGTCGGGTCAGGCCGAACGCCTGGAGCAGATCTTATCTTTCATTGTCTTCACATTTTATGGTCACTGCGAAGACTGCCTTGCCTCTAATTATCTGCCGCGGATTGAGAATTCCATTCAGACGAAGGCGATCGGGGGCAGTATCAGTTTTCTACACAATGGTACGGAGTACCTATTGGAACGGCTGACGACTGTCGCAGGTGAGAACGATAAGATCAAATTACTCAATGAAACAAGCGGAGCGGATCTGAGTGCTGATTGTTCACCGCAGCCGGGTCTGGATCTGTTTTCCCTCAGCCGGGATGAATTTGTCTTTGCACTGAGTCTGGCGCCTGTTCCGCCGCCGGAACATTTCACCTCCTGGTCGGAGCAAATAGAATTAATACTGCGAGAAAAATTAGCAGCTCTCCGCGATCACAATAGCACTCAGGGCAAAGTCGCAATGCTGTCGGAGCAGAGTGAACAGCTGAAGCAATTAATTGAAGTCGCTAAGAACTCAGACAAGAATCAGGCAGAATTGATTGATAAGATTTTTCAGCATAAGCAGAGTATAAAGCAGCGTGAGGAGCAATTGCAGGAGGTCTTACCCAGGGTACATCAGCTGGAACTGCTGGAAGACAAAGCAAGATACGAGAATCTCTTATTGCTGCGCTCGGAATTGGCTGCGGCTGAATCTGAAGCATACAGCCTGACCAGAGAAGCCCAGGAAAAGAACTTGCCCTATGCTATTGAGTTGACATCTTATGAGGATTTTTATAATGACTGGCATCAAAAAGCCAAAAATCTTAATGTTATGCGGATGCAATTGATAACTGTTAATGAAGAGGTTAAGGAATGTTATCAGCGGGGCAATGAACTAAAAAATCAGCTGGATCAAGCGGAAGATAGAGAAAGTAATTTGCTGAGACAGCTGGCAGGGGAGAAACACAAATTTGAACTGATCAGAAATGAATATACCAGGTCCGGTAAAAAGTATGCGGGAGATTTCCGCTTACTGTTGCTGCTTGGGCTGGCAGCAGTGGCCGGGCTGATCCTGATCCTGGCTGACAGTATAATTGGAGGCTCCATACTGCTCGGTGGCGCCTTCGTTGCCGTACTATTATTAATATCGTATACAGCCAGAAGTAAAGCTACAGGCGCCACAGCACTGGGTAAGGCCCGTTCCAATATAGATAGGGTACAAAATCGGCTCTCCGAACATAAAAGAGAAAAAAACAGTCTGATGTGGCGACTGGAGGAAGAGATTGCAGCTTATCAGAAAGCTCGTGCAACAGAAGACAGATTATTAGCAGAAGTTAGTAAGGGTGAAACTGCAACCAATCACGCCGGATATGAATTGGTGACGTCTTTGTCCCGCTATGTGCGAATTCAATATCCGGAGGAAGCAGCAAGAGCGCTCAGAGAGCTGCGTGAGCGAGTTACTGATAGCGCTCCGGTCGATGCCAGAGTCTCTCAGATCCTCAGTCAGATCTCCGTTCTTAAAGCCGGCCGCACGGACGAAGAGATCGAGCGGGAGTATGAATATGCGACGGAACAATTATTCGGCTCTGCCTTAACCGGTCAAGAGACAACAGGCGTGCCGTCCGTTGCTACCAGTCGCTATAATCTGGATGCTCTAGCCAATGCCAAGGCAGTTAAATTGCGCCTGGAGCTGGAAATAGATCAGTCGCGGAAAAAATATCAGGAACTGTCGGAAGAACTGGTCAACAACTTTTCTCCGGTCAATCTGGCAGATCTGTACCGTCAAAAAAAGCAAATGGATTTGGATAGAGCGGAGATTAAGGAACAGGAAGCGGCACTTGAAATTGCTCTGGAATACCTGGAAGAAGCGGAGCCGTATCGAGTCAATTATTATCGCCAACTGACAGAAATGTCTAATCTGTTTTCAGAACAGGTTTTGGATAGGAAAGAGCCACTGTTGGATAGGAGGTTGACCGGGGCCCTGGCGCTTCGCTTCTGTACATCCGGTGCCGAAAAAATGCCTTTGTTTGTTCCGGCAGCGCTGAGTAATGGTGAGCTTTGTGCTCTGCCTGAGAGGATTCAAGCTGTATGTGAAGAAGAATTGCAGTTGATTATCTTACAGCAGAAAGGGCAGGAATTGCCGCGAAACTGGAAGTTGAAAATTAAACCACAGACTGTTTGAGAGCAATAGTCGCCATTGGATGCTGAGTGTATAATAGATTGCGGTAAAATTTCAAGGAGGCCGTTAATTATGAGTGATACTATGTATGCTTTGGTCAAAACCGAGGCTGGCCCGGGCCTGAGTCTGGAACGTATCCCGATTCCGGAAACAGGCCCGAATGATGTCAAGATCAAAATCCACAAAACAGCTATCTGTGGCACAGACTGCCATATCTATAATTGGGACGAATGGGCTCAACGAGTGATTAAAATCCCGCTTAATGCCGGTCATGAATATGTCGGTGAGATCGTGGAAGTTGGTTCGATGGTAGATAATTTCGATATCGGTGATATTGTTTCCGGCGAGGGGCATATTGTCTGCGGCAAGTGCAGAAATTGTCGGGCAGGCAAACGAGTTTTTTGTAAAGATACTTTGGGTGTCGGTGTCAACAGAGCGGGAGCATTTGCGGAGTATCTGGTTATACCGTCAGCGAACGCAGTGCAAGTATTGCCCGGTATTCCTGAGGAGATCGCGGCAATTTTCGATCCTCTGGGGAACGCTGTGCACACCGCTCTACAGTTTGATCTGGTGGGTGAAGATGTTCTGATTACAGGTGCCGGTCCGATAGGCATCATGGCGGCAGCTGTTGCCAGACATTGCGGTGCCAGACATATTGCCATAACTGATTTCAACGCCTACCGTCTGGAATTGGCAAAAAAAGTCGAACCCACTGTCCATACCATAGATTTGTCAGAAGACACGGTCAGAGGGATAATGCCCGAACTGGATATGCGCGAAGGCTTTGATGTCGGTTTGGAGATGTCGGGCTCATCATCAGCACTGAATTCAATGATTGACAATATGATTAATGGCGGGCGAATTTCTCTCCTCGGTTTTTTGCCTGCAGATACTCAGATTGATTGGAATCGAGTCATCTTGGGCAGCATGACCTTGAAAGGCGTCTATGGCCGAGAGATGTTTGAAACCTGGTATAAGATGATGGCCATGATCCAGTCCGGCCTTAACTTAACTCCGATCATTACGCATCGCCTGGATTTCAGGCAGTATGAGGAGGGTTTTCGGGCGATGAATAGTGGCAAATCAGGCAAAGTGATCCTTGATTGGACCACAGCATAAACAATCTTTCAGAAGCTGTGATTGGATTGTTTGCACAGGCTGTCAACAACTTCAACTAGGAGTCCCATTCAATTAATGATACCGGGTGCGGTAGAGAATGCACCGTCTACAGGAGGAATTTTGAAAATGAAAACCGGACTGAGAATAATCAGAAGTGAACTGCAGGAACTGAAAGAGGCAGGAGTCTATACGGAGGAACGAGTCCTAACCTTGCCCCAGGGTTCTCGTATTGACACAACTAAAACTAAAAATGTCATAAATATGTGTGCCAATAATTATCTGGGCCTGTCCAATAACCCTGAATTGATCGCAGCGGCTAAAGCCAGTTACGACAGATGGGGCTATGGTCTGTCATCGGTACGATTTATCTGTGGTACGCAGGAATTGCATAAGCAGCTGGAACAAAAAGTTTCTGACTTTTTCGGCTTTGATGATGCGATACTTTACTCCTCATGTTTTGATGCCAATACCGGCTTATTTGAGACAATCCTGGGTGAAGAGGATGCAATTATCTCCGATCAGCTGAATCATGCCAGCATTATTGACGGCATCAGATTGTGCAAAGCCTTGCGCTTGCGTTATAAGAACAATGATATGGCTGATCTGGAACACTGTCTGCAGGAAGCTGATGCCAAAGGTGCCAGAATTAAATTGATCGCTACTGACGGTGTTTTCTCGATGGATGGTGTAATTGCCAATTTGCAAGCGATCTGTGATCTGGCCGACAAATATGATGCACTGGTTATGGTTGATGATAGTCATGCTTCCGGCTTTGTCGGGAAGACGGGACGCGGTACGCCGGAATACTGTGGCGTAGAGGGCAGAATTGATATTCTGACTTCAACTCTGGGCAAAGCTCTGGGGGGTGCTTCTGGTGGCTTTACGACCGGGCGCCAGGAAATAATTGATTGGCTCAGGCAAAAATCCAGACCTTATCTGTTCTCCAATACATTGGCCCCGGCCATTGCCGCCGGCGCGATCCGAGTTTTAGATATGCTGGAGCAAGACACATCCCTGCGCGATCGGACAGAGGCTAATGCCAAATATTTCCGTACCGAGATCGAAAAGCTGGGTCTTGATGTTATTCCCGGTACGCATCCGATAGTGCCGGTCATGATCTATGATGCAGTTAAGGCGATTGAAGTGGCAGATTATCTGCTCAGTCTCGGCGTCTATGTCATTGCTTTTAAATATCCGGTCGTTCCTGAGGGCAAAGCTCGTATCCGCACTCAGATTTCGGCTGCGCACAGCAAAGAGGATCTGGACTATGTCTTGTCCTGCTTCGCTAAATGCAAGGAGAAATTCTCGCTTTAATAAACTGAGCGGAGTATTATAGTAGCGCTGCGATGCTTTTATAAACTGCTGATCTATCGTCGCTTAAAGCAACTGTCCGGGCTGCAAGTCCGGACAGTTGCTTATGGTCATTTATTCGTGCCGGCAATAGCTATTAACTGTTGCCTCGCGAGTTTTCGGCGTGTAACTTGTCCAGCAGTTCAGTTAAAGATAAGCTGCCTGCCTCACCCTGGTCCAAAACCCGAACCGAGACGGTGCCTGTTTCAGCTTCCTTCTGGCCGACAATCAGACTGTATGGCACCTTTTCCATTTGTGCCTGCCTGACCTTGAAACCGATTTTTTCATCCCTGACATCAATTTCAGCGCGGATGCCATTTGTTTTCAGCTCAGACAGCACATCTAAGGCATAGTCTTCGACTGCCTGTGAGACCGAGAGAATTTTGACCTGAACCGGTGCCAGCCAAAAAGGGAATTTCCCGGCATAATGTTCAATCAGGATGCCGATAAAACGCTCAATCGAGCCAAAGGCTACTCGGTGAATTACAATCGGCAAATGGCGTTCGCCGTCGGCTCCGATATATTCCAGCTCAAAGCGCCGCGGCATTTGGAAATCAAGCTGAATCGTGCCACATTGCCAAGTCCGTCCGATCGAGTCTTCGAGATGGAAGTCAATTTTGGGCCCGTAGAAAGCGCCATCTCCCTCATTGATGATATAAGGAATCTCCAGCTTGTCCAGGACGTTGCTCAGTGCTGTTGTAGCTCTGTCCCATTCCTCATCTGAGCCCATGGAATCCTCAGGGCGGGTAGACAATTCGACATGATACTTAAAGTTGAAATGGCGGTAGACTTCATCGATCAGATGTACAACCTGTTCAACTTCGTCGGCGATCTGGTCCAGGGTCATGAAAATATGAGCATCATCCTGATTGAAAGCGCGCACCCTCATTAAACCGTGTAGTACGCCGGATTTCTCATGACGGTGCACAAGGCCTACTTCTGCCATACGCAGGGGTAAGTCACGATAGGAGTGTTGCTCGGACTTGAAGATCAGCATAGAGCCTGGGCAGTTCATCGGTTTGATAGCAAAATCCTCGCCATCGATCTGGGAGATATACATATTTTCACGATAATGTTCCCAGTGACCGGAGTTTTCCCATAGTTTCTGGCTGAGCATGATCGGAGTGGAAACCTCCTGGTATTCGTAGCATTTATGTACTTGACGCCAGTAGTCCATCAGAGTGTTTTTCAGCACCATGCCCTTGGGCAGGAAGAAAGGGAAACCGGGTCCCTCATCCATAAAGGCAAAAAGCTGCATTTCACGGCCGAGCTTGCGATGGTCACGTTTTTTGGCCTCTTCCAGCAATTCGAGATATTGATCCAGATCACTCTTTTTGGGGAAGGAAGTGCCGTAGATGCGCGTCAGCATTTTATTTTTTTCATCTCCGCGCCAATAGGCTCCGGCCAGTGAAGTCAGCTTAATCGCTTTGATTTGGCCTGTAGACATCAGATGGGGTCCGGCGCAAAGATCAGTAAAATCCCCTTGTTTGTAGAAACTGATTGTTTCATCTTCAGGAAGGGCGCTGATCAATTCAATTTTGTAGGTCTCATCATTATCTTTTGCCCATTGGAGTGCTTCCGAGCGACTAAGCGTGTAGCGCTCAATCGGTATATCCTGCTTCACGATCCGTCGCATTTCAGCTTCGATTTTTTCCAAATCCTCCAAACCGATAGGTTCTGCAAATTCGAAATCATAATAAAATCCATTATCGATTGCCGGACCGATAGCAAACTTCACGCCCGGGTACAAATGTTGCACCGCCTGGGCCAGCAAATGCGCTGAAGAATGGTGAAAAGCGTGAGCACCGGCCGCTGAATCAAACTGTACCAGTTCCAGTTCAGCATCGTCTTCAATCAAAAAGCGCAGATCTCTGTCCTCTCCGTTGACAATTGCCGCCATAGCATTGCGGGCCAGTCCCGGACTGATATCGGCAGCAATATCAATCGCTCGTTTCGGTGCTGCATATTCTATGACTGAGCCGTCTTTCAAAGTAATTTTCATTTCTTCTCCTCTCATATCCCACAAAGGAAAACCCTTTGTCCTCTTACTCGGACAAAGGGTGCTAAGCACGGTTCCACCTTTGTTTTTCACTCATTAGATCATTGACGCAGATTCACGGGAATACTTATTTCGCATCCTGCTCGGGAGTGGTTTTCATCGGACTGGCAGGAGCTGCTCACAGCCACGGCAGACTCTCTCTCGGCAACCAGTGCCCCGATTACTCGTTCCGTCATCGCATTTATGTATGAATCATAATCTGCACCTGTCAAAATGTCAACGCAAATCAATGTAAATTAACGGTTAACTAACGAAAATTAATATTTTGACAAGGACAGGCGTAAAATCTATAATGTCTTTGCTCAAGCACCATTAGCTCAGCTGGCAGAGCAACTGACTCTTAATCAGTGGGTCCTGGGTTCGAATCCCAGATGGTGTACCAGAGAGAACAGGGTGCAGTGCACCCTGTTTTTTTCTTTTTTTATAGTAGGTAATAGATACTCAACGGAAATAGATACTCCACGGAAGGTTTGTTTTGTGCCTAACCGCTTAATAGATGCTATAAAGAGCGCGATGATAGAGTATCTTTAGGAATGATAGAGTTTCTTTAGGGAATCTTTAGGCCATAGAGCTATGATGAATTAAAATAGGGGCATAGGAGGGATGTCATGCGTATTTTGGTAGCGGAAGACGATGAGAGATTATTGAAGACATTGTTGCATATTTTAAAAACGAATGCTTTTTCCGCTGACGGAGTCACAAACGGTACGGAAGCATTGACCTATGCGGAATCCGGCGAATACGACGGTCTGGTGTTGGACATCATGATGCCCGGCGTGGACGGAATAGAGGTATTGAAAAGACTTCGAAGCAAGAATATTACGACACCTGCGCTGTTTTTGACGGCGAGGACGGAAGTCGAGCAGCGTGTAGAAGGGCTCGATGCCGGCGCTGACGACTATCTGGCGAAGCCGTTTTCCACATCGGAACTGCTGGCGCGGGTGCGGGCTATGCTGCGAAGAAAAGATCATTATACGCCTGATCTTTTGGAAATAGGCGACCTCGTGTTAAATTGTTCCACGCATGAGCTCTCATTCGGGTCACAGAAGCAGAATCTCAGCGGAAAGGAGTTTCAGGTGCTGGAGATGATGATGAAAAATCCCCGCATACATATCACTACGGATCAATTTATTACGCGCATCTGGGGATGGGAGACGAGCGTGGACACCAGTGTGGTGTGGGTGCATATTTCCAACTTAAGAAAGAAGCTGGAAGCTATGGAAGCCCCTGTTAAAATACGTTTTGTGCGTAATGCCGGTTACGCATTGGATATCGAGCCATGATATATAGATTAAGAAAACGTCTGATCCGTATCAGCGGTTTGTCCGTTACCCTCGTTTTTATTATCATCTACGCCGGCATTTACATAATAAGTATAAACAGATTAAACGATACAATGGACACGCTGACAGACGTCATTTCTCCGAATGACGGTCGCTTTCCGCCCTTTAATGAGATGAGCCCGCCGCCGGACGGAGAGTTTGCACCCTTTATTACGAAAGAGACGCCTTTCAGTACCCGCTTTTTTATAGTCAGATACGATTCTTTCGGACGTATCGTTTCTTCAGATGTGGAATTCATTGCGTCAGTAACGGAAGAGACCGCCCGGGAATATGCGGAACAGGCGATAAGTTCGGGAAATGAAAGAGGATGGATCGACAGATACCGCTATAAAATATCGGACACGTCCAGGGGACAGACCATCGTATTTGTCGACGGGACGATTAACCGCTCTATTACGAGAATGCTCCTGTTGGCAGTCGGGGTCATCCTTCTGTGCAGCCTCGCCCTAATTCTCGTCCTCATCATCTTGTTCTCAAAACGCAGTGTGAAGCCGATTGCCAAGAGTTACGAAAAACAGAAACAGTTTATTACGGATGCCAATCACGAATTGAAAACGCCGCTAACGCTCATCCTTGCCAATCTGGATATCATCGAATCGGATATCGGTAAGAACGAATGGATAGACGACATCCGTGCCGAGGGAGAACGGATGAATGCTCTTATAAATCGGCTCGGGATGCTTACCCGTATGGACGAAGAGAATACGGAAGTGAATGCCGTCACGTTTTCACTCAGCGACGCGGTGAGCGATACCGTCTCCGAGTTTCAGACGATTGCAGAGGAAAGAAAAAAGCCCGTCTTTGCGGAAGTGCAGCCCGGGATTTTCTATACCGGCGATGAATCTGAAATACGGCAGGTGATCTCCATCCTGCTGGACAATGCACTGAAATATTGCAATGAGGGCGGAAACATCTCTCTGTCCGTCAGCGCAAAGCGGTATCCGGTCATCTGTATGGAAAACACATTTGCGGAAGTGGATCATATAGAATTAAATAAACTGTTTGACCGTTTTTATCGCGCGGACAGGGCCCGGACTTTTACGGGCAGTTTCGGGATCGGCCTTTCCATTGCCAAAGCCATCGTAGAAAGAAATCATGGCGAGATTCGCGCATATAAAGCGGGGCCGGATCGTATCGGTTTTCGAGTCATCTTAAAATAGAATGTTAGGGGCAAAAGCTTCGGTTGTTCACTCAAGCCACAACATACAGTGCTCAAACCCTCAAAAAACATACTGCGTATAGCGGTCGGCAATGCTGACTTCGGGTTTTGACCCTTATATCAAAATAGATTATTACAGTGAATAAGACAGCGAATAAGTCTTTACAAATATTAAGCCATTACTACGAATATTAATTCTTTACAACGATTAAGTCTTTATAACGTATGAGTGAAGATTCTACGACGAGGCGTCCTTCTTACGGAGAACGCTTCTTTTTTGTGTGAGTGTTGTCTTTAAATTTTGCTCAGGGTTCCTTTAGGCTACCTTTAGCCTCGCTTTTTATAATGAAGCCGATTCAGAGGGAAAAGGAGGAATGATTATGAGTAGGACTAAAAGACTGTCGAAGGCAGAGCGCAGGAATCGAAGTATCCGTATCGGGATCAGCATCGTCGCTGTCGTCATTCTGCTGTTGATTGTCGCGGTTATGTTTTTTCAGAAGCAGGTTCGCGAGAATTTTGCGTCCGCTGAACAGGAGATTCTGAGTGCCGAGGTCACTACGGGCAGCATACGCACCACCGTTTCCGGATCGGGGGCTCTTGTCAGCGACGGGATCACGGATGTTATGATTCCTGCCGGCGTGGAAATTAAAAAAATATATCCGGAAGCGGGAGATTCTGTGAAGGAAGGCGATATTTTGGCTTCCGTGGAAGCCTCTTCCGTTTTGTCGGCATTGTCGGATACCCAAAAAGAATTGGATGAGCTGGGCGAACAGCTTGCGGATGTCAGTGACAATAAAGTGAATTCAAAAATCAAGACCCCTTTGAAAGGGCGCGTCAAAGCGGTCTTTGCGGAGGAAGGTGACGATGTTTCATCCGTCATGTATGAAAACGGCGCCCTCATCCTGCTGTCTCTGGACGGATATATGGCGGTGAATCTGGACTCTACTGCTTACAGTATCGGAGATTCGGTTAGCGTGACCGATTCAAGCGGAAATACGTATACCGGAACCGTGGATAAGGTAACGGCGGAAAAAACGACGGTTTTGATCGGGGATGACGGGCCTGTTTACGGAGATACCGTGACCGTAGGTGATTCCGACAGCGGAACGCTGTATATCCATGAGGAGCTTAAAATCACGGGATATGCCGGAACGGTAGATTCCGTAAAGGTGTCCGAAAACAGCTCTGTCAGAGCGTCTTCTACGCTGATTAAGCTGACGGATACCTCATATTCCGCAAATTATGACAGCTTGCTGAAGCAGCGTGCGGATCTGGAAGAAAGATTGCAAACACTTGTAAAGCTCTATCGGAGCGGAGCGATTACGGCACCGCTCTCCGGGATTATTGACACCGTTTCTTACGATGAGAATTCTTCGGAAGCTGAGGTCCTCAACAGCTCCGGTTCCGAGGCCGCGTTTTCCGGCGAAACGGAGACCGGTTCTGCGCAGGAAGAATCGGCGCTGCTCTCTATCGATCCCGGAAAGAGCATGACCGTCTCGATAAGCGTAGACGAAACGGATGTTCTTTCTCTCGAGATCGGTCAGGAGGTTTCGGTCAGTGTCGAGTCGATCGGAGACGATACGTATACAGGAAAGGTTACGGAGATCGACACGTCTTCCGCGTCCGGCTCCGGTGGAGTGACGACATACACGGCCACCGTAACTCTGGATAGAGCGGAGAAAATGCTTGCCGGCATGACTGCTTCCGTGTCCGTCGTGATCAAGGGCGTGGATAATGCACTGCTTTTGCCGGATGATGCTGTCAGAAAGACCAGCGCTTCCGCTTATGTGTATACCTCTCGAGATGAGTCTACCGGCGAGCTCGGAGGCATGACGGAAGTGACGATCGGCCTTTCCAACGGCAGTTACGTGGAGATATTGGAGGGACTTTCGGAAGGCGATACGGTCTACTACACGGAGTCGCGAAACAACAACTTCGGGAATTTCAACTTCGGTATGCCGGGCGGTGGTATGCCGGGCGGCGGAATGCCGGTAGACAATATGCCCGGGAACATGCCGGGCGACAGAAATATGCCTGGAAGTTCCGGCTGGACGAACTTACCGGGAAATTAAGGGGGCGGACACCATGATCGACTTAAAAAATGTTTCCCGGGTCTATCAGGTCGGTTCCGGTAAGGTCTACGCACTGAACAAAGTGACACTTCATATCGATGAAGGGGAATTTGTCAGCGTTATCGGTCCTTCCGGAAGCGGAAAATCCACACTTATGAACATCATCGGATGCCTGGACATCGCGGATTCCGGTATCTATCTTCTGGACGGTATACCGATTGAAGATTATTCGGAGTCGGAGCTCGCTAAAATACGAAAAAGAAAGATCGGGTTTGTTTTTCAAAGTTTTAATCTGATCAACAAACTGACGGCTATGGAGAATGTGGAACTGCCCCTCATTTATCAGGGGGTCGGAAAATCGGAACGGAAAACACATGTCGCGGAGGCGCTGGAACGCGTCAATCTGACGAAATGGGCAGATCACCTTCCGACGGAGCTCTCGGGCGGGCAACAGCAGAGGGTAGCGATCGCACGTGCGATTGTCACAAGGCCGTCTCTGATTTTAGGCGACGAACCGACCGGAAACCTGGATTCCAAAACGACGGATGAGATCATGGGCATCTTCCGTGAGCTGCACGATCAGGGGAATACGATCATTTTGATCACACACGACCGGGAGATTGCGGAACAGGCATCGCGGATCGTAAATATCCGGGACGGAAAACTGTCGGAGGTGGGTGCGTGATTCAATCGTTAAAAATGGCACTTAAATCGATAGCTGGGAACAAATTCAGGTCCTTTCTGACGATGTTGGGGATTATCATCGGCGTTATGGCGCTGGTCATTTTGGTGAGTCTGGTCAGCGGAGCTACCGGTTCGGTGACGGATTCCATTGCCGGTCTGGGCAGTAACCTTCTCACGGTGACAGTTTCCGATGACAAAGGGGCTCCGGTCACTCTTCATACACTGAACGAGTGGATGGAAGAAGACGGAATCGGGCTCATTGCGCCGTCCGGTGAAATCAGCGCAACGGCGAGGTATGAGGGCAACAGTGATACCGTTACCGTATACGGAACGACACCTGCCTACGAAACGATCAACGGTCTTTCCCTTCTCTTAGGAAGATTTATTAAGTCTTCCGATGTGGACAATCATACGAACGTAGCCGTCATCAATGAAACGGCGGCGACTGAACTCATCGGTTATACGGACTGTCTCGGAGAAGAAGTATCGATTGACGGCGTAAAATATACGGTTGTCGGTCTTTTAGAGGACGACGAAGATTCTTTGACGGCGGTCTTCGGCAGAGGTTCCATCGTTGCATATATCCCGTACACGTCGTTGATGCGCCTGTCTTCCGAGACATCGTCTGCGATTACGAGTTTTTCTGTCAGCGCCGAAACGGATATGGCTACGGCGGAAACGGCGATGACCTCTTTACTGATGGAGAGATTCGATCAAGACGACGATGCGTTTACGATATCTACGCGGGATGAGCTGGAGGATGCCATGAGCAGCGTGACCTCTAACCTGACGATCCTGCTGGGCAGCATTGCGGGCATTTCTCTGGTCGTCGGCGGGATCGGGATTATGAACATCATGCTGGTCACGGTCACGGAACGGACGCGGGAAATCGGAATTCGCAAAGCGATCGGGGCTTCGAGAAGAGTTATTTTGCAGCAATTCCTGATGGAATCGGTCGTCCTCAGCATGTTGGGCTGCCTCATTGGTGTATTTCTTTCTTGGGCGATGCTTCGGATTATTTCCGTAGTCGTATCGAGTCTCAGTATGTCGTTCTCTTTGGAGTGGAATGTGGTGTTGATCGCCGTAGGATTCTGTTTTGTAATCGGGATCGTATTCGGATTGTATCCGGCGAACAAAGCAGCAAAGATGGCGCCGATCGATGCGCTTCACTATGGCGGTTAATGGAGGTGAATCAATCAATGAAAAAGCAAAACATATCTTCCTCAAGAAAGAACAGAGGGATTGTCTATATCGTCCTCATGGTGTTCTTTACATCCGTGATGATCTTCGATTTGGTGAATCTCGCTCTGACTCCCGAAAGGAGTTCAAGGGATTTTCCGAATTTCGATCCGTCTTCCGTCAATCGTTTTAATGAAAGCGGGGAAGTACCGGAAGGATTTACTCCTCCCGACGGTCAGATGCCGGATGGATTTACTCCTCCCGACGGCCAGATGCCGGAAGGATTCACTCCTCCCGACGGCCAGGTGCCGGAAGGATTCACTCCTCCTGACGGTCAGATGCCGGATGGTTTCTCTATGCCGGAAGGAGAAACAAGGGAAGGGATTACCCGCCCCGACGGAAGTACGGGGAGATTTCCGTTTACAAACGGGCAATCAAACGGCGGCGGAAATGATTTTTTATCGCTCGTCCGCAAGGCATGGCTTCCCATTCTGATCATATGTGCGATCGGGGACGTAATCTGTCTGTTTCTGTATATCCGCGTTAGAAGAAGGTTGGCTGACGAGGTTTCGCGGTCTGCTTCCGAATCGGAAGAGGATTCGGATGAGGATGAAGATTTGGATGATGATGAGAACACAGGGAAAAAAAGGAAGAAGGGAAACTGGATTATACCGATGATTCTCGTCATCGCCGTTGCAGTCGCGATCGCATCGTTACCGCAAAAGAATACCGACGTCGAAGCGGTGTCCGTAAATGAACAGGTCCTATCTGCCGCCGCGGAAGAAGGCGTGATTTCCACCGTGCTTTCGGGAACGGGCATGTTGACAGAGGAGGCAGCAAAATCAGTTCGTATACCCGGCGGCGTCACTGTAACCGCTTATCACGTCAACAACGGCGATACAGTTAAAGCGGGAGACATTTTGGCTTCGGTAGATCAGACTTCTGTCGGAGTTGCCGTCGCAGAACTTCAAAAGGTGATTGACGAGCTCGATACGGATCTGATTGAGGAAGCCGACAAAAGTGCAGATAAAAAGATTACCGCTGCCGTGAACGGCCGGGTCAAGAAGATCTATGCGCAGGAAGGAAAGAGCGTTTCAGATGTCATAGCCGAACATGGTTGTTTGATGCTGATTTCTTTGGACGGACTCATGGGCGTAGATTTGGATGAGAAGGACGGCGCTTCCGTAGGGGATGCGGTCAGGATTACTCTTTCTGACGGGACGGAGGAAACAGGTCGGATTGCGGCAAAAGAAGACGGGATTCTGACCGTTACACTCTCGGATGAATCGGTGAGCTATGGAGATACCGTATCCGTATGGAAGGAAGACGGGACGGAGCTTGGAAAAGGAAGCCTGTATATACACAGTGAACTGAGAGTAACCGGATATTACGGGAGCGTATCTTCCGTTCCCGTCGAAGAGAATTCTTTGGTGGAAGAAGGCGATACGCTTCTGAAACTCGATTATGTCGGTCAAACGAGTATCTACTACACTCTTTTGAAAAGAAGGCAACAGCTGGAAGCGCAAATGGAATCCCTGTTTCGTCTGTATCAGGATGGGGTTCTCTACGCCGAATCGGACGGGGTCGTCTCAGGGATACCGGAAGACGGTACGGTCATCAGCCTGTCAGTGCAGGGAAAAGAGAACGAAAGGGCCGCCGCGGATTCCGGTCTCGTAAACGGAAGCGCGGTCGCTTTGAAATCGTCCGGTTCTCTCATCGGAGCAATGAATTTGGCATATCGGGGAGACTTGGAATCGGAAACTCTCTCCCATTCGCCAACGGGAGAGGATGATTCTAAACTTCTGAATTACGCAGCGACTGTAGTTTCTGTCGAAGAAGATGACGTTCGGTTCACCGTATCCTATCCTGCTATCGGAGTGGTGGATTACTCAAAACTTTTCGAAGTGTCAGGAGAAAATTATGAATACTCGGGTTTCTATTCCTGTACAGGAACCACTTCCGTTTATATGTTTCGGAACGGAGTATGGGAAACCGTGCGCGCGTCCGAACTCTTTCCCGAGGAATTCTGTGTGATTACCGTGCAGGCGGACGAGGCGACGAGCATAGATCCGGTATGGATTGTTTGCAATCGTACGGCTTCCACTGAACAGCCGCCTGATGAACAACCGCCTGAAGAATCACAAGAGCTTGTCGAACCGCAGGAATCGTCGGAACCGCAGCAGCCGGACGATTCACAAGAGTCTCCTGAACCGCAGGAATCGTTGGAACCGCAGCAGCCGGAGGATTCTCAGGAGCCTTCTGAACCTCAGGAAACGCCGGAACCGCAGCAGCCGGACGATTCTCAGGAGCCTCCTGAACCTCAGGAAACGCCGGAACCGCAGCAGACGGACGATCCAAAAACGTCTCCTCAGGGCAACATCGGATCTTTGCCGTCAGGATCGACCCCGCGTCTGTTCGGTTCCGGCTCTGTGACGACACCCGCTATCTCGGGTACGACTGCAGAAATCTCACAGGAAGAAGAGCAAAAGCTATACGAGAAGTATAGCTTGGCAGAAAAACAGGTGTTTTGCATCACGCCGCAGGATACTATGAGTATTACGATCCGTGTAGATGAACTTGACATTCTTTCGGTACGTGAAGATTTGCCTGTGAAGATAACGTTGGAAGCGTTGAAAGGAAGGGAATATACAGGTGCTATTACCGAAATCGGCAGAACCGGCTCCAATGAAGGCGGTAACACGAAGTACAATGTAACGGTATCTATTCCCAGAGAAGAGAACATGATTCCCGGAATGAATGCTGCCGTCAAGATTACGACGGCAGAAAGCGAGGCTCCCATCACTGTTCCGGCGGCGGCATTGGTCGAAAAGGGTGCAAAGACTTATGTCTACACAAGCTATGATGATAAGAAAGATTCATTAAACGCTCTTGCGGAAGTGGAAACCGGATTGTCCGACGGAATGAGAGTAGAGATTTTGTCGGGCATCGAAAAAGGAAGCAGCGTGTTTTATCGCTATGCGGACACATTGGTTTACAATTTTTTCTCCACAATCGGAAAATGACGCAATTTATTACAGACTATTGTCAGTTGATATGGAAGGGACGGAACGGTGCAATGCCGCACCGTTCTTTTCTTTTTGCTATTTCACAGAAAAGACACATAATAGGACGACAAAACGTATACAATCCTGAGTCGTCTTTTTTGGTCTGAAATTTCGAAATAACACACAAAGACATCTATAAATCCATATCAGGCGCTCGAAAAAGCCATCAAGGAAAGAATTGATAACCTAACACGATTGTAGAGGTCGTTTTTCTGAAAAACCGTTGCGGCCGCGGTATTGACGGTAGTTTGCTACATGATATAATCAAACCGCAAAGATAGTATTTGCAGGATCTCTCTTGTGTGATGCGACCCTTAAGGGCTATTGACAAATATAGGGGCATAATTAATCCCTTGTGTTCGGACGACAATGTCAAAGCTGACCAGGTAATTTTTGTCGGGAAAGTAGTGCTTAACAGATGAAAAGACGTAATTTCCGGTTTTTGGTTACAATTCTCCTTGTTCGCCTAACCACAGCCTTTATGAAACTCATCGGCCTCAATGCCACTCACTTCCCCGGTCAGCTGGCTCTCCGCTTCTGCCCGGACTTTCTGGCTCGTCTGGAAAAACCGGAAAAGATCATCGGTATTACCGGGACTAACGGCAAGACCACTACTTCTAATTTAATCGCCGACATGGCAGGCTATTTCAATCTGGACTTTGCCCATAATGCCTATGGCAGCAATATTGCTGAGGGCGTCATTACCACTCTGCTTTCAGCTACAACCTTCTGGGGCAAGAGAAGAAAGCCTCTGGCTATTTTGGAGCTGGATGAAAGGCTGACCCGTCTCCTCTTTGCTGACATTAAGCCCGACTATCTCCTAGTGACAAACTTATTCCGTGAGTCCTACCTGCGCAATGCCCACGGAGAATTTATTTATGGAATTCTGGACGAACACATACCTGATACAACCAGGCTAATCTTAAATGCTGATGATTTGTTGTCCTCAAATCTTGGCCGGGACCGACAGGCTGCTTACTTTTCTATTGACCGCCTGCCCGACGAGCCGCAGTTCACTCACAATCAGATCAGAGATGTTGTTCTCTGTCCGTCCTGCAAGCAGCTTCTGACTTATGATTTTATCCGTTACCATCATATCGGTCAGGCTCACTGTGAGCACTGCCGGTGGCAAAATCCTGCTCCTGACTACAGATTGACAAATCTCCTTAGAGATAAAACGGAAGAGTCAAGCGGTCCGGCCTTTATTGTCCGCTCGCAACACTGGCCGGAGGGTGAGGTAGCCTTTCCCTTTAAGGGTGAAAACATTCTCGACCTTTATAACGCACTAGCTGCCGTCAGCCTATTTGCCGAATTAGGATACTCGGCTGCAGATATTAAGGCTGCCCTAAATCAGGCCGACATTGGCTTGTCGCGCAAGGAGGTGGAGCAGGTTGGTCCATATACCATTTACCGCATGTTGTCTAAGGGCAAGAATCCCATCGCTGTTACCCGCGTAATTGACAGCCTGGTTCGCAAGCCGGGAGATAAGTACATTATTTTACTCGTGGACACCAGTGTCGAGAAGATGAGTGCAGAGGACAATATTTCTTGGATTTTTGATGCTGATCTATCTCTCCTTAAGACAGAAGAAGTGCGCCAGGTCATTGTGGGAGGAATGCGCTCGGAAGACCTGCGCCTGGCCCTCTTATATGCCGGTGTGCCGGCGGAAAAGATTAGAACCTGCCGTAATAAGGCTGATAGCAGCGGACTGCTGCAACTGAGCGGCAATCCTGCTACTATAGGCGTACTCTACGGACTGTATTCTGAAAAGGTGTCACGGAAAATTTATGCCGATATTAAGCAGCAGGTAGAGGAGGCCGAAGTCAATGCTGATTGAACTGATCTATCCTGAAATCGCTAACCTACTGGGTGAGCATGGCAGCATGCAGCTATTAGAACTGACTTTTGGGGCTCAAGACCTGCTTTACACACCATATCCGGAGAGACCTCGCTTTCTTGATGGCGGTGTTGACTTTGTTTACATGGGTGGCATGACCGAGAAGACACAGGCCCTAATTTTGGCCAAGTGGCGTCCCTACGCATCTGCCTTCGCTCGGCGTATTGCCGGTGGCCAAGCCGGCTTCTTTGCCGGCAATGCCCTGGATCTCTTGGGCCGGTCCATCGTTTACGTGGATGGTGAAACCATACCCGCCCTGGGACTTTACCCTTTTGACACTTTGTGCCGACGCTACGACCGCACAAACGAAATCCTAAGTGGCCGCTTTCGCGACTTTTATCTCATGGGCTTTCGTTCCCAGTTCACTACTCAGACCGGCGATACTGGAGCCTTTCCCTTTATTGAGGTTGAGTACGGAAGCGGCATGAATGCTGACACGAACAATGAGGGCCTCAATGACAAGAACTTTTTTGCCACCAGTCTGAATGGCCCCTTCTTAGTGCTTAACCCTGAATTTACCAAATGGCTTTTCAGCCTTTTCGGTTACCATGGCGGTCTCCCCTTTGAGGAAGAGCTCCTAGCTGCAGCTCGGATCAGGCGGGATGACCTGGCTCGCGCTTGCGGCTCTTAATATGTCAATACCCGCTTAATCTTTTACCCCGGAGCTCATTATTGCTTACAGTCTGCATCTTTTCCTTATTATCGGTACTGTGGTATATTCATATAACATCTTAGATAATGTAAAAATTGACTAATTATTGATTAACTGTATTGATTATTGATTCGATGTCTTAAGAACGGAGACCACAAAGTGGAAGATATTGGTAATTTGCCCTGTATTATGGCGGCACTGGCCAATAGTGTCGGTGACGCTAGTGCAGGACGTGTTTTGCTTGACTTATTGTTAATTTTCATTTTGATCATGATCAATGGCTTTTTCGCAGCTTCTGAGATGGCCATTGTCACCCTCAATGACAATAAAATTCGCAATCTGGCCGAAAGTGCCGATGGCACTGCCAAGAAGCTGCTGTATTTCGTAGAAAATCAGGGTAGCTTTCTGGCGACAATACAGGTTGGTGTTACATTGGCAGGATTCTTGTCCAGTGCTTTCGCTTCTAAGAATATCGCAGGCTTGCTGTTTGCTGTCCTTGATCCGGATATGACTACCGAGTATCTGCAAACGATCAGTGTCATTATCGTTACGATCATTCTCTCCTACTTTTCTCTGGTTTTGGGCGAACTGGTTCCTAAACGGATTGCCATGAATAATCCGGAGGGTTTTGCTCGCACCTTTGTGGGCGTGCTGCGCGTATTCGATTATTTAATGAGACCATTTGCCAAGCTGCTGGATGCTTCGACCAGATTGGTTTTGCGTCTGCTGCGCATTGACCCCGACAAGGACAGTGACAGAGTGACGGAAGAAGAAATCAGGATTATGACTGAAGCAGGTGCCAGAACAGGCGATATACAAGTCGAAGATTTGACTTTGATTAAGAATATCTTCGCTTTCGATGATAAGGATGTCGCGGAAATAATGACCCCACGTACCAATATTGTGGCCCTGCATGTGGACTCAGACTATGAGGAAACCAAGGATACTGCCGCACATTCGCGCTTTTCCCGTATCCCGGTCTATCGGGATAGCCTGGACGACATCGTAGGCGTTCTCTTTATTAAAGATCTGTTGCGGGTTCCGGAAAATCAGATCAAGCAATTCAGGTTGGAGCGGATCATCCGCGAACCGTATTTTATTCCTGAGAGCAAACAGATAAATGTTCTGTTCCGAGAAATGCAACAAAATCGTCTCTCTCTGGCAGTAGTTGTTGATGAATATGGCGGAACAGAAGGCATTATTACGATTGAGGATCTGCTGGAAGAAATAGTCGGCAATATTGAAGACGAATATGATATCTATGATGAGGAAATAGTGCAGGAGGCGGACGGTAGTTATCTGATGAGCGGACTGCTGACACCTGCCAAGGTCGGGGAGTTCATACCCGCCATTGCCGAATTGGAAGATGATGATGACTTTGATACGATCGCAGGTTTTGTACTCAGCATCTTGGGCTATATTCCTGAACCCGGAGAACAACCTGAAGTAATATATGATAATTTGCGTTTTAAAGTGCTGGAAATGGACGATAAACGCATTGCCAAAATCAAGCTGGACGTACTTGAACAACAGGCGGATAATGAAAAAGACGTTAACTAAACCAATCTAAATTCCTAAGGAGAATAGAAGCTGATGAAACCGTGGCTACCTGCTGATGACCATAAGATTGCCTTGGATGGCGACATATTATATTCGGAAAGCATCGATAATATCCTAAATCAACTCGAAACCGACAGTGCGCAAGGTCTGACTGCCGCTGAAGCCGAGCAGCGTTTGCGCGAGGTCGGACCCAACAGCCTGACCGAAGAGAAGAAAGAATCCTTTCTACAGAAGCTCCTCAATCAGTTTAAAGATTTTATGATCATAATTTTGATCATTGCCTCTGTAATATCCGGTATTTTAGGCGAAATAGCTGATGCCATAATCATTATTGCCATCGTGATTATTAATGCTGTGCTGGGTTTGATTCAGGAGGGCAGAGCAGAAAAGGCCATTGAGGCTTTACAGAAGATGTCGGCCCCGCATGCCCGAATAGTGCGCGACGGCCAACAGATGTCAATTGAGGCCGAGGAATTGGTGCCGGGAGATATTGTGCTGCTGGAAGCCGGTGATATTGTGCCGGCCGATATCCGCCTGATAGAAAGCTCCAATCTCAAGGCGGAAGAAGCGGCTCTGACAGGTGAATCGGTACCGGTAGAAAAAGATGCCACTGTAGTATTGGAGAGTCCCCAAGGCATTGGCGATCGCGAGAATATGGTTTTCTCCAGCACCGCCATAACCTACGGCCGTGCCCGGGGTGTAGTAGTCACAACCGCTGATCATACGGAGGTCGGCAAGATTGCCAGCCGTCTCCAAAGCATTGTTGTCGAGATGACTCCACTGCAAAAAAATCTCAATCAGTTGGGCAAGGTTCTCGGTATTATCTGTCTGGCAGTCAGTGCGATTGTCTTCGGTGTCGGTTTATTACAAGGCGGTGTTGTGCTCGACCTCTTCTTGACCGCAGTGAGTTTGGCTGTGGCAGCTATCCCCGAGGGTCTACCGGCCGTTGTCACAATTGTGCTGGCTTTGGGAATGAATCGGATGGCCAAAAAGAATGCTATTGTCAAGCGCTTGCTGGCAGTAGAAACTTTGGGCAGTGTCAATGTGATCTGTACAGATAAGACCGGCACACTGACTCAAAATGAAATGACAGTTACCAGAATATATGCTGATGGCAAGCATTATGCTGTCACAGGTGTAGGCTATGCGCCGGAAGGTGAGATCAGGTCGCTGCCCGCAGATCAGATGATCAATCTGCAAGCAGAGAATGTATTGCAGCGCTTACTGGAGATTGCAGTTCTCTGCAATGATGCGGAATTGATAGAAGGTGAGTCTTGGAGCATACTGGGGGATCCTACTGAGGGTGCGATGCTGAGTGTTGCCGGCAAAGGCGGCATCTTACCTCGAGAATTGGCAGAAAAGCATAGTCGCCAAGGGGAATTGCCCTTTGATTCAGCGCGCAAAATGATGTCCGTTTTTCATGATTCACTGGGTGAAAGTTGCCTATCTCTGACCAAGGGTGCTCCTGATATCATCCTTAACCGCTGCCAGCAAGTAATGACAGCACAAGGCGCCGTAGACCTGAGTGAAGAGACTAAGCAGGAAATCCTGGATGTGAATATACAACTGGCCAGGCAGGCTTTGCGAGTCCTTGCTTTCGCCTATAAGGAACATCCTGATTCCGACTATACGGGAGCGGAAGACCGGATGGTTTTTGTCGGCTTGATGGGTATGATTGATCCGGCCCGACCGGAGGCAAAAGCTGCCATTGAAGTTTGTCATGATGCCGGCATTGAAGTTGTTATGATTACCGGCGACTATAAAGAAACTGCGATGGCGATAGCTGATGATTTAGGCTTGCGTGATGCCGATGACCGTGTTATCACCGGTGCCGAACTGGACCAGATGAGCCAGGAAGAGTTAATGGAGCTGGTTGCCAATACTACGGTCTATGCCAGAGTTTCTCCCGAGCATAAAGTGAGAATTGTCGAGGCGCTCCGGGCCACCGGGCACATTGCCTCGATGACCGGTGACGGCGTTAACGATGCCCCCGCTCTAAAGGAAGCCGATATCGGTGTTGCCATGGGCATTACAGGTACGGAAGTGGCCAAGGGGTCTGCCGATATGATCCTGACGGACGATAATTTTGCCACGATTGTTAGTGCGGTTGAAGAGGGCCGCATCATTTACAGCAATATTCGTAAGTTTGTCAGCTTCCTGCTGTCCTGCAATGTCGGTGAGATCTTGGTAATCTTCATCACCAATTTGCTGTTGGGACCGGACTTTACACCCTTGAGACCGATCCAGCTACTATGGCTGAATCTGGTCACGGACAGTTTTCCGGCGCTGGCTTTGGGCCGGGAAAGAGGCGAAGATGATATCATGCTGCAGCCACCCCGGTCTAGCACGGTAAAGATTCTGAACCGTCCGATGCTGCTCTCAATTGTCTCTCAGGCAACAGCAATTTTTATTGCTGTCTTTGCTGCTTTCCAGGTAGGCAGATTTATCTACCCGGATGTGGTACTGAATGCACAGGAACAGATAGTCAGAACAGCAAACAGCTTCAATTTCCTGCCGCTGGCAGGCTTTGCACCCTCGGTCGGTGCGCGCACATATGCATTTATCACCCTGATCTTAGCTGAACTGATGCGGGCATATTCGAGCAGATCGGAGAAATACTCCGTTTGGCATCTGGGCGCTTTTACCAACAAGTTTTTAAACCGCGCCATCTTGCTGTCAGTTGCTCTGACTTTAGCTGTAATATATCTACCGTTTTTAGATCCGCTGTTCCATACGCAGGCGCTATTGCCTATGGATTGGCTGTGCATCATCCCGCTGGCACTGGTACCCTTTGCCGCCGGCGAATTGCACAAGACCTTTTATCGAAAGCGCCTGGAAAGCAGGAAATGCTGACAGGTCGATAACTGCCCGGGGACTGCGATTATGTCAACAGGGCATCTAACTATATAGTAAGCTAATTGCTTGGGACAACTGCCAGCATCGGCTCTGTCGTAAATTTGACAGGTGAGGGCAGACACTGTAAAATAACGGACGTAACAAGCAGAAGTTCCGCTTCTCACCTTCAGCTGTTGAGCGAAAAGGTTTATCTGGATGACTATGCTAGGCGCTGGTATTCATGAGCGGAACGAACACCGCTCTTTTTTAATGCGGAGAAAGGAAGGAGAATTATAGGCAAGCGAAACAGGCACATCATTAACGAGGACATCCGCTTCTCCAAAGTCAGGGTAGTTGATGCTAATGGAGAAATGATTGGGATCATTCCAATTGAAGATGCACTGGACAAGGCCCGTCAGGCAGGGCTTGATCTGGTCCTCGTATCACCGAATCCACAAAATCCTGTGGCGAAGATTATGGATTACGGTAAATATGCCTACGATCAGGCAAAGCGAGAAAGAGAAGCCAGGCGGAATCAAAAAACTACCACCGTCAAAGAAGTACAGCTCAAATTGACTACCGAGGAGCACGATTTGGATTTTAAGGTTCGAAATGCCAAGCGCTTCCTCAATGATGGCGATCGAGTCAAGGTAGTGATCAGATTCCGAGGCAGGGAGATGGCTCATCAGGAGCAGGGTTATGATGTGATGAAAAACTTTGCCGAGGCCAGCTCTGATTCCGGGCTGGTGGATCGCCCGCCCCGAATTGAGGGTCGTCATATGATTATGTATCTGGCACCTCATAAGGATAAGGCGAAAACTAACTAAGCGAATAAATAGTAGCAATGTATATACAATGAGAGGATGGGATGCAATATGCCTAAAATGAAATCACACAGTTCGTCTAAAAAAAGATACAAAATTACCGGTACGGGTAAATTTATACGTGCTCAGGCCGGTAAGCGGCATATATTGACCAAGAAAACTGCCAAACGGAAACGTCAGCTGCGTGGGCCGGCACAGGTTGACAAAACATATGTCAAGAACTTGCGCAAGCTGCTTCCCTATGCGGACTAAGTGAAAGAATTTGCTGATTATTAGCAGGAGGTCAAATTATGTCAAGAGTAAAACGAGGCGTTAATGCAAGGGCACGCCATAAAAAAGTCCTTAAGCAGGCAAAAGGCTATTTCGGTCATAAAAGCAAACTGTTCAGAGTTGCCAACCAGGCTGTTCTTAAGTCAGGCAATTATGCCTATAGAGACAGACGCAGAAAAAAGCGCGATTTCAGGAGACTTTGGATTGCTAGGATTAATGCTGCCAGCCGTCAAAATGGACTCAGTTATTCTAAATTCATCAATGGGTTGAAAAAGGCCGGTATCGGTCTGGATCGTAAAATTTTGGCAGATATGGCTGTTAACGACAAAGAGGGTTTTGCCTCTTTGGTTGAACAGGCACAGGCTCAATTATAGATAAAACATTTGCTTGTATTCTTTGAGGGTTGTCCTGCTGTGGGATAACCCTTATTTTTCGGCTTTATTTGGTTCTCAGGACTTACTTTGCTAAAATTTAAGAGTGAAGCAAGATGGAAAATATAGTGAGAGTGAAATCCAGTCAGGATGAGCTGTTCCGGCGTATACGCAATCTGATACGGAATAGTTCCAAGAGAAGAGACGATCTGCTCTTGATTGAAGGCAGACGTCAGCTGCTTGCTGCCTTGGACAGCGGGCTGGAGGCTGAATATCTGATCTTCGCCCACAATGCCAATGGTGAAGACCTGATCCGCGAGATCTTGGGGAAATACCCTCAGAAACTACAGCCGATAGGTATGAAGCCATCTTTGTTTGCAGAACTGGCCGCAACCAGAAATAGCCAGGGGATCATCATGTTGGCTAAAATGCCTCCTCTGGAATCAGAACCGGCAATCATACTGGCAGCCGGCGGCCCGATCTTGATCTTGGAGAATATCCAAGATCCGGGCAATACGGGAACTTTAATCAGAACCGCCGCTGCTTTTGGTTTTGCGGCAGTGATCATAACGGAAGGCGGTTGCCAGCCTTTTAATGACAAGGCGTTGCGGGCCAGCATGGGAGCTGCTTTTCGTTTGCCCCTGCTAACCGACTGTTGCTTGACAGATATTATTCCCGTGCTTAAGGACTATAATTATCAGCTGTTTGCCGCAGATATGCAGGGACTGTCGGTTGATGAGGTTGATGTTTCGGAACATAAGAATATTGCCTTGCTCCTAGGCAACGAAGGAGCCGGCATCAGTGATCTGGCCAGAGCCAGTTTCCGCCTGATCTCTGTGCCGATGACGGGGGCCGTTGAATCACTCAATGTGGCCATGGCGGGCACGATTCTCTGCTGGGAATTATTTCGGCACAGAAAAAGGTCCTGAGCGAAAGATCAGGACCTCTGGTGACCCTAAGGAGAATCGAACTCCTGATTCCGCCTTGAGAGGGCGGCGTCTTAACCGCTTGACCATAGGGCCGAGGCAAGCTCGCATATTATAGCAATTCAAGTTTACCGATGCAAGCGCAGGAGGTGACAGAGATGGACGAATTGAATCAATCCGGGCGCTGGGATCTGGACTCTCTATATGCCGGACTGTCAGATCCAAGCTTTGTCAGTGATCAGATAAAAATGCAGGAGTTGGCTGAGAAAGGTTCTCAACTGTTGCAGTTGCCCCTGCCGGACAGATTGTCAGCCGGTCTGGAGTGGTGGGAAGAACAGCATATTCTGCGCAAGAAGATTTTCCCTTATCTAATTCTAAGAAATTCTGAGGATAGCTCTGATTTAGAGGTTAGAGCGGAACTGAAGAGATATCGGCAGTACCAAGCTGCGGTTGATTTAGTCATTGTTGGTCTTAAAAAGACTATCGCTGAAGTAGATTTGGCGGAATTTCTGGCTGTCAATCCGCACTGGCGGGATTATGAGTTCTTTCTCAAACAAATTCAAATTAGGGCCGAGCGCTTGCTGACCGAGGAGACAGAACGATTGCTGTCTGCCGTGACCAATTCAAGTGTTCAGAACTGGGTCCAGCTGATATCTGATTTGATCTCGCAGCAAACAATTATATTTGATGGTAAGACTATTGGCCTCGGCCGGCTTAATGCGCTGCAAAAAGATACTGATCGCAATCTTAGACAACGCGCCTATCAAAAGGAATTGGAAATATATGCCGGGATTGAATTGCCTGCTGCCTATGCTCTGAACAGTATCAAGTCATATGCTGCCGCTATGGCTAAGACCAGAGGTTATAGTGAAGCTTTAGCGGAAACTCTGAGTTTATCCCGCCTTAAGCGTGAGACTCTGGATAGTCTTCTGCAGGCTGTCCGGCAATATCTGCCCCTTTTTCAGCAATTTTTACAGGCCAAAAGCCGGCTGATCTCCGGCCGGAACCAAATCGCCTGGTACGATTTGTGGGCTCCTGTGGGTGAGAGCAGACAAAAATTCAGTCCCCAAGAAGCGGAGAAACTGATTGTTAATATTTTCAGCGACTTGCACCCGCCCCTGTCCAGATTGATAAAAAGAGCATTTGAGGAGCACTGGATTGATTTTTATCCCAGACTGAATAAAACAGGAGGATCTTCTTTCTGCTTCAATTTGCCCGTGCACTGTCAATCCAGGATTCTGACCAATTTTACCGGTGATCTGGGCTCGGTTAAGACTCTAGTACATGAGCTGGGACATGCCTACCATGGCAGCATTATCTGCCAACATAGGCCCTTGAATCAGGAATATACTCTACCCTTAGCCGAAACAGCCTCGACTTTTAATGAAACGCATTTTTATCTGGCTTTGTTGGAGTGTCAGCAAGAGGCAGCAGAGCGTATTTCCCTCCTCAATGATTGCATTTCCGCCGCTGTTCTCTTCATTTGCGATATGTATGCACGCTTCCGTTTTGAACAGGAAGTGTTTGAGGCCTGTGAACAGAGATTTTTAGCACCGGCTACTCTTTGCCGTCTGATGTCGGATGCCCAGCGGGAAGCCTATGGTGAAGCGCTGGAGCCAGGCCTGGACCATCCCTATCAATGGATTGCCAAGGATCATTATTATTCACTGAGAGTCAACTATTATAATTTTCCCTATACATTCGGCACACTCTTTGCCGTTGGACTCTATCACAAATTACGGCAAGAGGGGACCGACTTTATGGCTAAATATGATCGTCTGTTGGCCGGTACCACCACTTCCTCCTGCGAAGATGCAGCCCTCAGTATCGGTCTGGATCTGACAACAGAAGATTTCTGGCTGGAGAGCTTGAGCCACTACGCCGATTTGATCCGGGAATTTCTCCGGCTAGCCTGACACCCCCGGCGTTATTATTGCCACTCCGCGGTTTTGTTGATAAACTGAAAGATATATTTGGCTGAATAATTATGGGGGTCGTAGTATGTTGTCAATGCGAGCCAGAAAAGCTGTTTTCGGGCTTGGGGTATTTTTTCTTATAATTGCTTTTTTTTCAAAATTTACCCAGGTGGACAAAAAAACTGTGCGCACATTCCTGGCGGTGGGGGGCGAGCATAATACAGGACTGTACTTAATGATTGTACTGCCCTTGCTTATCGTGTTGGCAGTCAATATCCTGAATCTGCTCCGGAGTGATAAAGTATTACGTGTCATCGCATTGGCTGTGAATATCCTCGGCATTGTCTGGGGTATAATTCTTTATTATGCTTTGGCAGCGGATTCATCATTGAAGACTACACCTGCTTTATTCCTCATCATCGCCGGAGCTGTTTTTTTCTTTGGTGCTCTCATGACACATCCCGACTATGATGAAGAGTAATAGCGGACAGAACAAAAACTTGTACTGCCGGACCTTGTGAGAGGGGGACTGTATGCCAGATACAAATGTGATCAATAATTCCGACAATTCTGTGACATTACCTCGCTTGGCGACATTTGGCGGGGTTGTCTCAGAGAAGGCAGAACGGACAGTCGAGACCATTCAACGAAAGGATTTGAGATTTAGGATCTTAAATGCCCTGACGGCTGCAGTTTTTGCCTATCCTTGGATTTTATTTTTCAAGGCGATCAAATTGATGGATATGAACCGGATAACCTGGGTCGATTTTCTGCTCATGATTATATTTCTTTTGACTTGTTTTGGTTTTGCAGTCAATTCGCGCAAAACAGGACGTTCCTTTTCCGGTTATCTGATCTATCCTTATGTATTGGCGGCTCTGATGCCGGTGCTGGTTTATCTGGGACGTCTCCTGCCCCGAGTAGGCTCTGGTCTGATGAGAGAAGGTTTGGGCGGGGCTGTCAAATCCGCGATACGGATAAACAAGGGGCTTTTTTCTCAGGCCGGTTTTTTCTTTATCTTGTTTTTGGTTGCCTCAATAGTGCTGGCCGTGGTTTCATTATTTGAACTCTTATCTATAAGACGTCTGTTTTTTTCGCTGCGTCGGGAGCATTACCGGATAGTGCGTATCTTAGAAGAGGCGACAATCCTGAAGATTGTACGTTTCCTGGGCCTGATAAATCTGCTCTATCTGATTGTTATGATCGCCTATTACTACCATTATGCTATCTCGACACCGGGTTATAATCATTGGATTACAGGAATCATGACCATAGTATTTGCCTTCGTCTTTTTCAATATGCTGGCGAATCTCTATACCGTAATTAAGTATGATACTTACAATGTCCGCACCGGTCCGTTCTTGTTTATTTATGGCCTGACCATTGCTCTGATGCAGTTTACCAGCGTGGCCGGCCTGCCGATCATACGTACCGCGAGTGGAACTCTGCAGCCAATGAGCATTCTTGGTATGGTGTATTTTTTCTTTCTCAGTACGGGCATTTTTTGCTCATTACTTGGTTCTTACTTCACCAAAGCATAGATTTTAACTGGGGTGTAATTTGTTACGAAACAGGACTTTGTCGGACGGAAGTCCTGTTTCTTTATCTGTGTGCTAAAATGTATCGCATGGATTCGCAGATTCGTATTAGAGGTGCCAGAGAGCACAATCTGAAAAATATTGATGTCGATATTCCTCGGAATCGACTGGTGGTTCTGACCGGTCTGTCAGGATCGGGTAAGTCTTCGCTCGCCTTTGACACGATCTATGCCGAAGGACAGCGCCGCTATGTAGAATCACTGTCTTCATATGCCAGGCAGTTCCTAGGTCAAATGGAGAAACCGGATGTCGATCAGATAGATGGTCTGTCACCGGCGATTGCCATTGATCAGAAGACTACCAGCAAGAACCCGCGTTCCACGGTCGGTACTGTTACGGAGATCTACGACTATCTGCGCCTACTGTATGCCCGGGTGGGCACATTGCATTGCCCGGTATGCGGTCAAGTCATTCAACGGCAGTCAATCGATCAGATCACCAATCGCTTACTGGAATGGCCGGACAAAACGCGGTTTATCATTATGGCTCCGGTTGTGCGCGGGCGCAAAGGTGAATTTGCCAAATTGCTTAAGAAGTATTGGCAAGAAGGTTTTGTGCGGGTTCGGGTGGATGGCGAGTTCCGTGACCTGGAAGAAGATATCAAGTTAGAACTGCATAAGAAACATGAGATCGAAATTGTGGTTGACCGCTTGGTTAAACGTGAAGGCTTTGAGAGCAGGCTAACAGATTCGTTGGAAACGGCATTGGAGTTGGCAGAAGGTCTGGTTCTGGTACAGTATCAATTACCGCGGGAAGATCAGGATGGCGATGAGAAGCTACAGGGTGAAGTGATGTTCTCAGAGCGTTTCAGTTGTCCGGACTGTGATATTGATATCGACGAAATCTCGCCCAGATCATTCAGTTTTAATAATCCCTTCGGTGCCTGTCCGCATTGTTTCGGAATCGGCGAGCTGCGCGAGATCAATCCTGATCTGATCATCTCTAATGATAAATTGTCGTTAAATGAGGGCGCTATACAGATAGCAGGCTGGCGGGTTCATGAGAAGAAGAGCTGGGGCAGAGCTTTTATTAAAGCTTTAGCGGAAAAGTATGATTTTTCGCTGGATACACCTGTACGTGATCTAGCGGACGAAATTAGAGAAATCATCCTTTTTGGTGACGGTAAAATGCTGACGATTGATACCAGTAAAACTCGCTACCCGCGTTCTAAACCTTATAAAACCAAATGGCAGGGGATCGTAGCCTCTGTGTCCAAGAGATGGCAGGAGACTAATTCAGATGAGATGAAGGCCTATTATGAGGATTATCTCTCGATATCAACCTGTCCTGTCTGTCATGGCGCCAGATTAAAGAAAGAGAGCCTCTCAGTTACCTGCGGTGGCTTGAATATTTACGAATTGACTATGTTGCCGATCGGACAGGCCCTGACCTTTCTGAAAAATATCTCTTGGGCACCTGAGCAATTGTTGATTGCTGAAGCTATTATGCGAGAGTTGGAAGCCAGACTCGGTTTTCTGATCGAAGTCGGTCTCTATTATTTGACATTGGCTAGAGCTTCAGCCACATTATCAGGCGGTGAGGCACAGCGCATCAGGCTGGCAACGCAGATTGGTTCGGGTCTGGCTGGCGTGCTCTATATTTTGGATGAACCGAGTATAGGTCTGCATCAACGAGATAATAAGCGCTTGCTGGCGACGCTGGAAAAACTGCGAGATCTCGGTAATACTGTGATTGTCGTTGAGCATGATGAAGAGACGATCTGGGCGGCCGATCATGTAATTGATATCGGTCCCGGAGCGGGGGAGCTGGGCGGCAGAATTGTTGCCGCAGGCAAACCCGCTAGCATAGCTGATAACGAGCAATCATTGACAGGGCAATATCTGTCCGGGCGCCGGATGATTCCGGTACCGGCCAAACGGCGGCCCCCCGGTGCCAACTGGCTGAATATTAGAGGAGCCAGAGAAAATAATCTCAAAAATTTGGATATAGATATTCCGCTGGGTTTGTTTACTTGTGTGACAGGGGTTTCCGGTTCGGGTAAGAGTTCTTTGGTTTTAAATGTTGTGCTGAGGGTTCTGGCCCACAAATTGAATCGGGCGCACAAGACTGATGTCAAAGTATCAGATGTCATAGGACTGGAACAGCTGGATAATGTGATTGCCATTGATCAGTCACCGATCGGCAGAACACCGCGCTCAAATCCGGCAACTTATACAGGCGTTTTCGATCTGATTCGGGACTTGTTTTCACAGACCAGGGAAGCCCGGGCCAGGGGATACAAGCCGGGGCGCTTTAGCTTTAATGTCAGTGGCGGCCGTTGCGAAGCTTGTCGGGGCGATGGTGTCAACAAGATTGAAATGCATTTTTTGCCGGATGTCTATGTAAAATGTGAGGTTTGCCAAGGCAAGAGATATAATCGTGAGACATTGGAAGTCAAATACCGGGGCAAGTCGATTGCCGATGTGTTGGAGATGACAGTTGAAGAGGCTCTGGCCTTTTTTGAGCCACTGCCTCGGATAGCCAAAAAATTGAAAACACTGTTTGATGTGGGCCTGGGTTATATTCGTCTCGGCCAGCCATCGACGGAACTTTCGGGCGGTGAAGCGCAAAGGGTCAAATTGGCAACAGAATTGTCCAGACGTAGCACAGGGCGTACATTCTATATCCTGGACGAACCTACCACTGGGCTGCATGCTGCCGACGTTCATCGTCTGACCCAGATTCTCCAGCGTCTGGTCGCCGGAGGCAATACGGTTGTAGTGATTGAGCATAATCTCGATGTGATCAAGACTGCTGATTGGATTATTGATCTGGGTCCGGGGGGTGGGGATGGCGGCGGCGAGCTAGTCGTGGCAGGAACCCCGGAAGATGTCGCCAAACATCAAAGCTCTTATACCGGGCAGTATCTGGCTAAGATCCTAGCCCGCAAGGTTTTGCCGGACGTTCTGACCGAACCGGAGGTTATTGCCGGCAGTGACCGCTGATAATTGTCAGCTTTGGGCTGAGAAATCAATAAAGACGAATTGTCTGCAGATAAATTTCCCTAAAGTATTGACAAAGATATATACTTAATTTAGATAGGGATTAAAGGGTGGTGGACATGGCTAAGTGTTCAATGTGCAAAATAAATGAAGCGGTTATTTTTACCTCTCGCTTTAATGGCAGCGAAAGGATAGATGAGGGGCTATGTTTGAAATGTGCCTGGGATACTAATATCGGGGGCATAGAGGAGATATTTGCCAGAGCCGGCATTAATGAATCAAATATAGATGAGCTCACAGAACGCATGAACCAAGTAATGGGTCAGATGTCCGGTCATAATACTGAAGACCTGCTCCGTATGCTGCTGGGCAATGAAGAAGCCTTGGACGGCTTCAGCTTGCTGAATGATCAAGAGGAGATAGAGGATACAGAGGATAATGACGAAAACGAAGAGGATAATCCCACAGGCCTGATAACGGCGAATATCGGTGGCGACAGCAATGATCTGTTTGAAGTCAAGCGCAATATCGGAAACAGACAGCGTGAACGCCGGGAAAGAAGCCGCAAACGGAAGTTCCTGGATCAATTCGGAACCAATCTTACGGATCTAGCCAAAGCCGGCAAGATGGATCGCCTGGTCGGCAGAGAAAAAGAGATCAACAGAGTGATTCAGATTTTGAATCGCCGCCAGAAGAATAATCCTGCCCTGATCGGAGAGCCGGGCGTAGGCAAGTCTGCTGTGGCAGAAGGTCTGGCAGTCCGGATTGCAGAAGGTAGGGTTCCTGTCAAATTGCTGGATGAAGAAGTATATCTCCTGGATATGACAGCCATGGTAGCCGGCACGCAATTTCGCGGCCAGTTTGAGAGCAGGATGAAGGGCGTGGTGGATGATGCCAGGAGAGCGGGCAATATTATCCTAGTTATTGATGAGCTTCATAATATTATGGGTGCCGGGGATGCTGAGGGCGCTATGAACGCTGCCAATATTCTTAAACCGGCGCTGGCCCGTGGTGAGATCAGAGTTATCGGCTCTACTACACTGGATGAGTATCGTCGTTTTATTGAAAAGGATTCCGCTCTGGAGCGCAGATTCCAAAGGGTTATAATTGATGAGCCATCTGAAGCGGATACTCTAGAAATCTTGCGTGGCATTAAGGACTATTACGAGCAGCACCACAATGTTTATTACTCGGATTCTGTATTGGAGACTGCAGTCAGGCTATCAGCTCGCTATATTACTGAGCGTTATTTGCCGGATAAGGCGATTGATCTGCTGGATGAGGCGGGTTCCGAAGTCAATCTCAGAAACAGCCAACTGGTAGAACTGCATGACAGACAGCAAAAACATGAGGAATTGCTCCAGGCTACAGAAGATCTGAATCGAAAACTGGGTGGTACCCTGGCAGAAGAAGACAGAGTCTCGCTTTACGAAGAACAGGCAGCCATTAAATCTCAATTACTACGTCTGGAAAGTGAGCTGGCGGGATTACAGACAGCTGCTGAACCGGTCGCAGTCACCGAGAGGGATATCGCAGAGGTAGTGGAGATGTGGACCGGCATTCCCGTAACCAGGATTTCGGAGACGGAATCTGAGCGTTTGCTGGGCCTGGAAGATAGGTTGCATCAGACAGTGATCGGCCAACAAGAAGCAGTATCAGCGGTAGCGCGTGCCATCAGGAGACAGAGGTCTGGTCTGGTCAACAGAAATAAACCTGCCTCATTTATCTTCGTCGGTCCGACCGGTGTCGGAAAAACGGAGCTGGCCAAAGCCGTTGCTGAAGCTATGTTCGATTCCCGGGAAGCTATTGTACGCCTCGACATGTCAGAATATATGGAACCGCATACAGTCAGCAAATTGATTGGTTCACCGCCTGGTTATGTCGGTTATGATGACGGCGGTCAGCTGACCGAACGCATCAGAAGAAAACCTTATAGTGTTATTCTGCTGGATGAGATAGAAAAAGCGCATGCAGATGTTTTCAATATGCTGTTGCAAATACTGGACGAAGGACGTCTGACTGACAGCCACGGCCGTGTGGTGAACTTCTCCAACACATTGATTATTATGACCAGCAATGCCGGAACCTCGTTTAAGGGACACACCATCGGCTTTGGCAATCAGGAACATGAGGCTCTGACTAACCGGGTTCATACTGTGCTACGGGAGATGTTCAGACCGGAATTTTTGAACAGGGTTGATGAAATTGTAGTTTTCCATGAATTATCTCCGAATGATTTAAGGCAGATTGTAGATCTGATGTTGGCTGAGATACAGGCTGATCTGGAGTTTAAGGGACTGAAACTAATTGTGACGGATGCAGCCCGGGATGAGTTGGTCAAGGGTGGATATAATAAAAAATACGGGGCCAGGCCTTTGCGGCGCCTGATTACCAAGACAATAGAAGACAGATTAGCTGATCTGATGCTGTCCGGAGAACTGGAAGGGGCAGCGGGGATATCCTGCGACTTCGATCAGAGCAAAGGCGAGTATAACTTTGCCTGGATTTAGTATGGCCGGGCGAAGAAGAGCATAGCGCAATTTAAGCTGAGCTAAGGACGTGGAAAGTCTGTCAGCAGTGATATAGTATAGTGGTCCAAGCCATTCCGGCTAAGTGCACTAATTGGATTAGGTCTAGAGATGGTATGGGAAGCAAGATTTTTACTTCAGGGTGGACAGGAAAATTCGACTTCTGATCTGTCGCAGATTGTGACGATACTAGTCAATACTCTGATTCTATTATTTCTCGCTGTCGCCGTGACGGCGGCGATCAGCTACTATTTACGGCGCCTGTCTAAAGTTACTTTACTGGAGTCATTTCACGAGCTGTTGGGTGAGAAGGTGATTGTTACCAAGACTGCCGGTCCCGAAACAACCGGTGAGTTCCGTTCTGACAGTGGTGAAGAAGGTCAATGTCTGGCCAGCGAATGGATTTATCCCGGAATGCCTGCCCGTATCACCAATTATCGTGACGGCATCTACAAAATCAGGCCTTTGCATGTTGATTACCGTGATTTGAGCTCAAAAAACAAATAGAGCGACTGCAATGGTGTCGTACGAACAAGGCTTTTGCCAACAAAGGAGATGACCATGTTAAAGTTAGATCTGAACTATCTGCAAGACTTCTTGTCTATGGCTGAGATTGAGGCTATGGAACCTTTGCTATTGTCCAGCCGGCAGACCCTTGAAAACAAAACAGGGCCGGGTGCGGAATATCTGGGCTGGCTGGATTTGCCGGTCAATTATGACCGCGCTGAATTTGCTGCCGTCAAAGAGGCTTCAGCTGCGATCAATGAGCAAAGTGATGTTCTGATTGTCTGCGGTATCGGCGGTTCATATCTTGGTGCGCGGGCTGTAATTGAAGCTTTGACGGATCCTTTCTCTGCGCTCAAATCAAGTGGCAAACGACAGCATCCTTTAGTGCTTTATGCCGGACATCAGCTTAGCGGCTCATATTTGAAAAATCTGCTGGCTGCCTTAGAGGACCGACGGGTTTCAGTCAATATGATTTCAAAATCCGGAACGACAACTGAGCCGGCAATTGCCTTTAGGGTGTTAGAACAGTGGATGCGGGAGCGATACGGAGCTGAGGGAGCCAGAAAGAGAATTTACGCCACAACCGACAGGCAAAGGGGAGCACTGAAACAACTGGCTGATGAGCGCGGCTATCAGACCTTTGTGGTACCTGATGATATTGGTGGGCGCTATTCAGTTCTGACTGCGGTAGGATTACTGCCAATAGCTGTTGCCGGTATTTCGCTTGATGAGCTTATGGCGGGGGCTGCCGCGGCCAGAGACAGATATGCCGGACAAGAACTGCGGCAAAATGATTGTGATCTGTATGCGGTAGTGAGAAATATTCTGCAAAAGAGGGGCTATACTACCGAGATTCTGGTCAGTTATGAGCCTGGCCTGCAGTACTTCAGTGAATGGTGGAAGCAATTGTACGGTGAGAGTGAGGGCAAGGATGGACGCGGTCTATTTCCTGCCAGCATGAGCTTTACTACTGATCTGCATTCTTTGGGCCAGTATGTTCAGGATGGGCGCCGGATTCTCATGGAGACGGTGCTACAGGTGGAGACGGCCCAAGAGGATATCGTCATTCAGAGCAGTGCTGAGGATCAGGATGGTCTGAATTATCTGGCCGGCAAAACAATGAGTGAAATCAACCGCATGGCTCTATATGGCACAGCTATGGCTCATGTAGCAGGCGGTGTGCCTGTCCAATTGTTGAAACTGTCTGAGTTGTCAGCTTTTGTTCTGGGCGAATTAATCTATTTTTTCCAGAAAGCCTGCGCTGTCAGCGGCTATCTCAATGCTGTCAATCCTTTTAATCAGCCCGGGGTTGAGAGTTATAAGCGCAATATGTATGCACTGCTGGGCAAGCCCGGCTTTGAATCCGAAAGGTTGAAGTTGGAAAAACGTCTGTCCGCCGAGGGATCTGATCTTAGATGAAGCTGCCGATTCCTCGAGAAATCCTGAGACAGATTGAAAAACCTGCCCGTTATCTAGGCGGAGAATGGAATCAGATTGACAAATCCGGCTTGCCGGAAGAGAATCAGCTGATCCATTTTGCCTTTTGTTTTCCGGATATTTACGAGATTGGCATGTCCAATCTGGCTTTGCGCATTATTTATGATCTTATCAACCGACGCGAGGATGCTTGGTGTGAAAGAGTATTTGCCCCCGCTCCTGATTTCCGCGCTGAGCTTAAAGCACATGGTATTTCTTTGTCTGCGTTAGAAAGTGGCAGAGCACTGGCGGATTTTGACATAGTAGGTTTCACATTGCAGTATGAGCTGTCTTATACCGCCGTACTCGATATGCTTGATCTGGCCGGAATTCCTCTGAGATCCTCTGAACGAGCAGAATCCGATCCGCTGGTCTGGGGTGGCGGCCCGCTGATTGTCAATGTAGAACCGATGGCTGCCTTTTTCGATCTCTTTATGCTGGGTGAGGGCGAAGAGATGATCAGTGCGCTGCTGGATCTCTATCAGAGTTGGCGGCGGAAGCCTAATCGCCAAAAACTGGATTTTCTGCTGGAAGCTGCTCGGATCCCCGGGGTATATGTTCCGGCTTTTTATGATGTCTGTTATTTACCTGATGGGAAGGTAGAGTCGATTGTGCCCAATCGGCCGGGAATTCCACCTCGGATCAGAAGGCAGATTATTGAGACGCTCGATTATTCTACTTTCCCGGAAAGACAGATTGTTCCTTTTATAGAAATTGTTCATGACCGGATGTACCTGGAGGTTTTCCGTGGCTGCCCGCGCGGCTGCCGCTTCTGCCAGGCGGGCATGATTTACCGCCCGGTCCGTGAGCGCAGCTGGCAAAAGCTTACCGAGCTAGCCGCCACACTCTATGAAGTGACCGGCTATGATGAGATCGGTCTGCTCTCGCTCAGTAGCAGCGACTACTCGGAAATTGACGCTCTGACTGCAGCTTTGGTAGCGGATCTGACTGAGGATAAGGTAAATATTTCCCTGCCGTCACTCAGGCTGGACAGTTTCGATTTCGAGTTGATGACTAGGATTTCTGCTACTCGCAAGGCAGGTTTAACTTTTGCTCCGGAAGCCGGGACACAGCGCCTGCGCGATGTGATCAATAAGAATATCACGGAAGAGGATTTGCTTTCTGCGGCTCAGACAGCCTTTGCCGGCGGTTGGAACCGTCTGAAACTCTATTTTATGCTGGGTTTGCCAACAGAAACCAGGGAGGACGTAGCGGCTATTGCTACATTGACTTATCAACTGCTGGAGATCTATCATGAGTTGGCCAAGCTGGAAAAGCTGCGCAAACCCCAGATTACTGTGAGCACGGCCATGTTTATTCCCAAGCCCTTTACACCTTTCCAATGGGTAGCTCAGGCCAGTCCCGAGTTGATGGCGGAACATCAGCAATTGTTGGCTGATGAACTCAAGAGTAGAGTCATCAGTTATCAATGGCATGATTTCGGCAGCAGTGTGATTGAAGCAGTTCTGGCCAGGGGTGACAGACGCCTGAGTGAAGTGATTTTTCGCAGCTGGCAGGCGGGAGGTTATCGCGATAGCTGGCGCGAAGGCTTTGATTTTTCCCGGTGGCAGAAAGCTATGGCCGATTCCGGGCTGACAATCGGGCATTATACCGGCAGCAGAAACAGACACGAAGTTTTGCCTTGGGATCATCTGGATATTGGGGTAGATAAGGACTTTCTCTGGGAGGAATATGAGAAGGCTCTGCGAGCGGAAACGACCGCCGAATGTCGAGAATCCTGTAGTCACTGCGGCGCCGAGACCTATCGCTGCGGTGTCTGTATGGAACGCGCAGTACCAAAAAGCCGCAGACAGCAGTCAAACTCATCATTTGACGAAGACGCCGACAGGCACTCCGTCACTCCTAGTGTTAGGAAAAATTTGTTTCCGGAGCGGTGTGAGGGTACGGAATGGCGACTTAGATTAACCTATTGTCGTTCAGGTGTACCTGCCTGGTTGGGGCATCTCGATATGATGCGAACGATGGAACGTCTTTTCAAGCGGGCTGATTTGCCGCTGGCCTGGTCGGAGGGTTTTAACCCGCGTCCGCTGATTGTCTTTGCCTTGCCGGCCGGAGTTGGTATCGAGCTGAAAGCGGATCTTTGTGAAGTAACTTTGAGGTCAGAATTAGTGCCGAACCCGGAACAGCTGTTATTGAGACTAAATGACGCGGCACCGCAAGGGATAGCCTTCGTTAAAGGCGAAATCAGAACAGAAACGGAACGCAGTCTAATGGCTCAGGTCCAACAGGCGGAATACTGTTTTCAAGCTCCGGGTATTGGACCTGCTATCGCCGAACTGTTTGCCGGTTCCGGTCCTTTGCCGGTTTTGAAATATAGCAAAAGAGGTGAGAGGGAGATTGATATCAGGCCGTTATTGCTGAAGCTGATTTCTTGGTCGGAGGATGAGGCTTTGCTGCTGGCGATGGCCGGCAGTGCGGCTAATCTGCGACCGGATTTGTTTTTGCAAGCTTTAAGTCGGGAGACAGGCTATTCAGAGTTTGAGGCCGGCCGAGCCAGGATTGTCAGAGAGCGCTTGGTGCTGAATTCTGAGACATGAGAGGCAAAAATTGTGTATAGTGGTCTAATGGATAGGGGTGACTGAATGTCGGAGAGTAATTTTCGTCTGCCAGGCTATTTTGCTACCGGGATGGTGATTCAGCAGAAGGTGCCGTTACGGGTACCTGGTATTTGCGCGCCCGAGCAGGAAGTGAGCATCAGTCTGTTTCGCCAGCCTGCCGATGGGCATATCTTTACTGCTCTTGAGACCCAGTATGGCTTGATTTATGAGGATAAGGATCGTTCTGATCGTTATGGCCGCTTTAATTTTAAGCTGCCTGCTTTGGAAGCCTCACTGGATCCGTGTACATTGATCCTTTCCTGTGCGGGCGCTAATCTGCAAATCGAAGATATTCTCGTAGGGGAAATCTGGTTTGCGGCAGGCCAGGATAATATGGCTATGCCGGTGGCTAGTTGTGATCTGGCTCTGCGTTTGGATCTGACTGCCATCATGAACCATATCCGAATTTTTGCCATGGCTGAGGATGGTCTGGACGATAATATGCCGCAGTACAGTTATTATCCGGTGGGCTATATTGCTTCCGGCCGCTGGTACCGGGGGAGCCATCCGGAAGAGATGGCCGTTGTCTCAGGTATTGCCTATTCTTTTGCTCTGAAGCTGGAAGAACAGTTGCTGCTGCCGATTGGCATTTATGATATGGCCTGTGCGGGAACATATATCCATAGCTGGCTGCCCCGGGAGATTATAGAACAGGACCCCTATCTAAAAAATCATGTGCGCGAATTGCATCTGTACCGTGATCAAGACAATTGGAATAGTGCTAATCCTGCTAAGAAAAAGCTACGGAATCAAGAGGATTCTATTGCCCAGGAGAAGCGGGCAGTGCGCCGGCTAAATTTGAAAAATAATCTTGAGGTACCGCAAAGCGGCAATTTTCAGACCAGATATCAGCCTGCCACAATGTTTAACCATAAATTGGCGCCTTTTATTGGACTGGGTGTGCGCGGTGTGCTCTGGTATCAGGGAGAGAGCGATGCTGACAGTCCGGATTATTATACCAGAGCTTTTCCTGTGCTGGTCTCAGCTCTGAAAGAGATGTTTGTGGCGCCTGAGAATGATTTGTGCTTAATCTATAGCCAGATCGCTGCTTATTGCTATCCGGGTGCTGATGCCAGGACTGTTGTGTCATTTAATGAAGCGCTCAGCGACTTAAGACGCACGCTTCCGATCAAGGCCGGTATGGTAACTATCTTAGACCTGCCCTTGACTTATAATCGACGCAATGAGACTTACCGTTATCCGGCACATCCGGTGGCTAAAGAAGAGATTGGCCGTCGAATGGCTAATATTGCTTTGGGCCTTGCTTATGGCTATGATTTGCCGTCTTCCTCACCGGAGCCAACAGCCGTGGAAAAGGTGGGCAATAAATTTATGATTGATTTTGATAAGTTCGGCAAAGCGGCACAGGGCTTGATTCTGCGTCCGGGAACACACAATTTGGAGGGTTTTGCTATTTGCGGTCCGGAGCGAGTTTTTGTCAAAGCCAGAGCCAGAATTCTCTATGGCGTTAAGGTTATCGTCTGGCATGATGAACTGGCAGATCCGGTATCCCTGACTTATGCTTATGCCAATTTCAACCGTGAGGCTAATCTGACAGGGCCTGACGGTATGCCTGTTCCGGCTTTTCGTCTTGATATGGATCCGGCTGATCATTATGAGCCGCAAGTCTGGATGAAATGCGATCGGATAACGGATTTCGCTTGGGCTGAGCTCTTGCCTGATCCGGCGCGAATTCCTGAGCAAGATTGGCCGGGAGAAAGAGAGCTCTGGACCATAAGTTCAGGCCGAGGTGAATTAAAACTGGTGCCTAGCCATGAGAATGAAGCTTTAAAAACGATTAAGGCTGAGTATAGAAATGCCGATGAGCGTCCTTTGGTAATGGAACCGCAATTGGGGTATGCCTCATCTTATCCGCCGCTGAATTTGTCCGGCTGGGGGGAGCTGGAGATCTTGCTTCATAATCCGGATCTCAGGGAGAAAAAACTGGGACTTGAGATGGAGGATGAAAATCAGGTAGTCTATATCTTCCCGGAATGTCTGATCCAGCAGCAACCAAATTTGCAGGTTGCGAGATTTAATCTCAGTGCAGCTCAGTTGAATCTGGAGCGGATAGTCCGTATTTCTTTCGCCATTCAAGATCCGGGCGGGAAAGGCAGTTTGGATTTTGAGGGTATTACAACTTCTAGGAGACAGATATGGCAAGAATAGATGCGATAGAACAGACTTTTGATCCTATAGCCAAAGAGCAACAGATATATGATTCGTGGTTGAGCAGCAAGGCTTTTGCTGCGGCTCCCAATCAGAATAAGGAGCCATATTGTATTGTGATGCCGCCGCCCAATATCACCGGACGTCTGCATATGGGGCATGCCCTGGACAATACTTTACAGGATATCTTAATCCGCTGGCGACGCCTGCAAGGTTATGAGGCCTTATGGTTGCCCGGCACAGATCATGCTGCGATTGCCACGGAAGCTAGAATAGTAGAAGCAATGCGCGAAGAAGGTCTGACTAAAGAGGATCTGGGGCGTGAAGGGTTTATGGCTAAAGCCTGGGAGTGGAAAGAGCTTTATGGCGGAGCGATTACCAATCAACTGGCAAGACTGGGTGCTTCCTGTGACTGGGATCGCGAACGATTTACAATGGATGAAAAACTGTCCCATGCGGTCAATGAAGTTTTCGTCAGGCTGTACAACAAAGGGCTGATCTATCGTGGTGAGCGTATTATCAACTGGTGTCCTCATTGTCTGACCACAATTTCCGATGCTGAAGTTGAATATATTGATGTCGAAGCTGCTTTCTATTATGTCCGCTATCCTCTGGCTGACGGATCAGCTGATCTGGTTCTGGCGACAACCAGGCCTGAAACCATGTTGGCGGACACTGCGGTGGCGGTTCACCCTGCTGATGAGCGCTTTCAATCATATATTGGCAAGATGGTCAAGCTGCCCCTTACTGATAGAGAAATTCCGGTCATTGCAGATCATTATGTTGACCGTGAGTTAGGAACAGGCGTTGTCAAAATTACACCGGCCCACGATCCGAATGATTTTGAGATAGGTCTCCGACATGATCTGCCGATTATCAATTTATTGACTGAAGATGCATATTTGAATGAACATGGCGGTCGCTATGCCGGTATGAATGTTGAAGAGGCCAGGAGAGAGATCGTGAAAGATCTCCGGGATGGAGGCTTCCTGGTTAGGAGCGAGCAGTTGAATCATGCAGTAGGTACCTGTTATCGCTGTGCTACTGTCGTGGAACCGCGTATTTCTTTGCAGTGGTTTGTCAAAATGTCAGATTTGGTAAAACCTGCGATTGAAGTAGTGCGAGACGGCAAAATCGATTTTGTTCCGGAAAGATTTGCGAAAACATATTTCAACTGGATGGAAAATTCCCGCGACTGGTGCATCTCGCGTCAATTATGGTGGGGACATCGCATTCCCGTCTGGTACTGTACCGACTGTGGCAAGCATAGTGTGGCTACGACAACTCCTGACAGCTGCCATCATTGCGGTAAATCTTCCTTAGTTCAGGACGAGGATACTTTGGATACTTGGTTTTCTTCAGCATTGTGGCCATTCTCGACTCTGGGTTGGCCTGAGCAGACTGAAGAATTGGCTTACTTTTATCCGACGGATGTTTTGGTGACCGGCTATGATATTATTACTTTTTGGGTTTCGCGCATGATATTTTCGGCGCTGGAGCATACCGATCAAATTCCGTTTCGCTATGTATTTGTCCATGGGCTAGTTCGTGACGCACTGGGCAGGAAAATGTCTAAATCGTTAAAAAATGGCATTGATCCTATGGAAGTGATAGATAACTATGGTGCTGATGCACTGCGCTATGCCTTGGTCATTGGTAGCGCACCGGGCAATGATCAGCGTTTCCAAAATGAAAAAATTGAAGCCGGACGCAATTTCATGAATAAAATATGGAATGCGCTGCGCTTCGTAGTTTTGAATTTTGATCAGGAAATGGATTTTTCCTCTGTTAAGGACTCGGACTTGGCCCTGGAGGATCGCTGGATACTGGCAGAACTAAATGACACGATTCGCGAAGTAGAGCGCAATCTGGAAAATTTCGAGATCGGTCTGGCTTTGACTAAGACATATTCTTTCCTGTGGGATCTCTACTGTGATTGGTATATTGAGGCCGTCAAGCCCAGACTGCTGGAGAAAGGCAGTCAGTCGAGACTTAGCGCGCAGTTTACTCTCAATCATGTCTTAATTCAGACTATCACTTTATTACATCCTTTCATGCCATTTGTAACAGAAGAAATCTATCGGCATCTGATCCATGATCAGGGTCAATTAATTAGAGCAGACTGGCCACTGGCTAAGCCTGATTATGATTTTAAATTGGAACAGGAACAGATGCATATTCTGATGGAAGCCGTCCGGCAGGTCAGAAATATCCGGGCAGAATATAAGCTGCCGCCACAGCAGGAGATCAAGCTAATGGTCTTAAGCAGTGATCAAGATATTTTAACCTTGTTCTCTGAGAACAGTCTCTTCATGAAGAGACTGGCGCGGGCAGGAGAAATTTCCTGTCATTCAGATCGCAATGCGATCCCTGCCGATGCAGTGCAAATCCAATTTCCCGGCGGAGAGATCTTCATTCCCTTGCAAGAGCTACTGGATATTGAGGTTGAAATAGAGCGCCTGACAACTGAAGCCGATAGACTTCAAAGAGAAATTAAACGAGCAGAAAAGAAACTGGCAAATGCTAATTTCGTGGCTAAGGCGCCGCCGCATATTGTATCGCTGGAGAAAGACAAGATCGAAAAATACAGCGGCATGCTGGAAAATATCAAAAACAGACGCGACAAATTGATGTCAATGATATGATAATTATATAACCGGTTTTAAACCAATATATTCAATGGTTGTGGAAAGGGGAGAAAAATGCCATTAGTATCTACAAGAGACATGTTTAAGAAAGCCTATGAGGGTGGCTATGCAATTGGTGCCTTCAATGTCAACAATATGGAGATTATCCAGGGTATCGTCAATGCAGCCACAAAGTTGAGAGCGCCTTTGATTTTGCAAGTGTCTGCCGGCGCCAGGAAATACGCCAATCAGACGTATCTGCTCAAATTGGTCGAAGCGGCTATTATCGAATCCAATCTGCCCATTGCTTTACATCTGGATCATGGGGATAGCTTTGAATTGTGTAAGAGTGTAATTGATGGCGGCTTTACATCAGTTATGATTGATGGTTCACATCTGCCCTATGAAGAAAATGTAGCTTTAGTGCAGAGAGTAGTGGATTATGCTCACAACCATGATCCTTATATTACTGTTGAAGCTGAATTGGGTCGTTTAGAGGGCGTGGAAGATGATATCAAGGTTAGTGCAGAAGATGCATCATATACTGACCCTGAACAGGTCGAGGATTTTGTGACCAGGACAGGGTGTGATTCTCTGGCGATAGCGATTGGGACTAGTCACGGTGCCTATAAGTTTAAGCCCGGACAAAAACCACAGCTGAGATTCGATATTCTGGAAGAGATTCAGAAATTATTGCCGGGCTTTCCTATCGTTCTGCATGGTGCCAGCTCAGTAGTTCCCGAATATGTAGAAATGATCAATCAGCACGGCGGGAATATGCCTGACGCCATTGGCATACCTGAGAGTATGCTCCGACAGGCAGCTCAGATGGCGGTCTGTAAGATTAATATAGATAGTGATCTCCGTCTAGCTATGACCGGAACGATTCGCAAATTCATGGCTGATAATCCGGCAGAATTTGATCCTCGTAAATATCTGGGCCCCGCCAGGGATGCCATTGAAAAAATGGTTGCCCATAAAATAGTGAATGTACTGGGTTGTGATGGGAAAGCCTGAGATAGTTCAGTCTGAAGAGTCAAAGGCCCAAGAGAGAATCATTCGCCTTAGTGCACAACTGCGGCAGTACAATCACCAATATTATGATCTTGATCAGCCGACTATCTCTGATGCCGAATATGATTTCTTGCTGCAGGAGCTGATCAGCTTAGAGCAGCAATGGCCGGAGTTTGTTGTGCCCGATTCACCGACGCAGGTGGTAGGGGGACAAGCTGACTCCGCTTTAGGTCAGATCAGGCATCGTGTGCCGATGTTATCGCTCCAGGATGTGTTCTCCTGGAGCGATGTGGCTGATTTTACACAGCGTATTCGACAAGTAGATGAGAAGGCATTATTTGTTGTTGAAAGAAAGATTGATGGTCTTTCTCTCAGTATTCGCTATCACAATGGAGTAATGGTTCAGGCAGTAACACGGGGTGATGGTGAATTCTTCGGCGAGGATGCTACGAAAAATGCACGGGAACTATTAGGTATTCCCACCTCTATTGACCCCTCGATTGTTGATTTGGAGGTCCGGGGCGAAGTCTATATGCTGGTATCAGACTTTCAAGATATTAATCGAGTTTTGGAAGATCAAAATCAAAAAACATATGCCAATCCGCGCAATCTGGCCTCCGGTACGATGCGCCAACTGGATTCGCAAATTGTTAGAGAGAGAAAACTCAGATTTTTTGTCTTCAATCTTCAGTTGATGGAGCCAAACATTTTTGACAGCCATGCTGAATCCTTGCATTGGTTGGAGACACAAGGTTTTTCGGTCAGTCCCGGTTTTGTTGTCTGTAGATCGGATCAAGAGATTGAGGAAGCTATCAGCGGGATTGGCGAGCTACGTGGTCAGATAGATTATGCGATAGATGGCGCAGTGATCAAAGTTGATAATCTGGATCTGCGGAGCAGATTGGGTACTACTAGTAAAGTGCCTCGCTGGGCGGTAGCATTTAAGTATCCTCCGGAGGAGAAGAGCACTTTGCTCCGGGATATTATTGTTCAGGTGGGGCGAACCGGTCGGATCACACCAATGGCGATCCTGGAACCCGTACATTTGGCAGGAACCCTGGTCAGTCGAGCTACATTGCATAATCAGGGCTATATTGATGCACTGGATATCAGAGTCGGGGATACCGTTCGGGTTCATAAGAGCGGTGAAATTATCCCGGCAGTTATCGGAGTCGACTTTGAAAAGCGCCCGGAAGGGGCTGAAAGATTTGTGCTTCCGTCAAAGTGCCCTGTCTGTGGTGCAGATACAGTCTATATTGATGACGGAGCGGATTTGTTTTGTACCGGTCTTGATTGTCCGGCCCAGTTATCCCGACATCTGGTCTATTTTGCTTCCCGAGCGGCTATGGACATAGCCGGCTTAGGTTCAGCAACTGTGGAAGCATTGATGGATCATGGTTATCTCAAGAGCATAGCTGATATATATAAGTTATTTTCTCGACGTGCCGAACTGATCAATCAGGGCATTGTAGGTCGACAACGCTCAGTCGACAATTTGCTGGCGCAGATTGAAAAATCCAAACAAAACCCTCTATATCAGTTATTATCAGGTCTGGGTATACCCGGAGTTGGGCGCCAGACGGCACGGAATATTGCTACGGCGATGGGTTCAATGGAAAAGCTGTGCGAAGCTGAAACCGAGAAATTACTGCAGATTCCCGATGTTGGAAAGATCACAGCTGATAATCTATATAAATTCTTTCGACAGGATCAGAATAGACATCTCTTGGAGGAACTCGCCGCAGCAGGAGTCAGAATGTTTGATGAGGAGCCGGTATTGCTTGAGACTCCACTGTCAAATCTGAACTTTGTTATTACCGGCAGTTTTTCGGATTTGAGCAGAGAGCAGTTTACTAGGTTAATTGAAAATGCAGGGGGCAGAGTATCGGAATCTGTTTCTAAAAAAACTGATTATGTCATTGCGGGAGAGAAAGCAGGAAGTAAAATTGACAAGGCTGATTCTTTGGGGATCAGTATTATCAGCAGGGATGAATTCTTTGCCCTTTTTCCCGACCTTACAGTAACAAAGGAATGAAACCAAGATGAAAATATATTTTGTATTTGGTCTGCTTGTCAGTCTTTTATTAGTTCTTTTTTTAATCAAAATTTTGATTACTCTGCTCCGTGTGAATTGGAATCATAATAATCAAAAGTGGTATTCATATCTGTTCCCGGTAATCATAGCTATCGTGATAGCCTGGTCCACTGTAACTCAACTTTATCCCAGACTGATGGATTTGGTTCAACTGGCAAACGGTCATTATAATTTAACGGAAGCCGTTTTGACCCCAAATGATATCAAAGGGAACCATATAGTCATAAATGATACCCGCTATTATCACTCTCCTTTAGGTTATGATTGGCCTATAGGGGATAAATTACAGATCATGTCCTCGCCAAATATGAATTATGTGATTCGTTTCACTGCAGTTAAAGAAGCCAGCCCGGATGATGCTAATCATCCTTAATGCTTTAGTCGGATTATATTGGCAAGTGACAGGCAAGCACTTTCTGGGCTTGAGTTATAGATATTACAGCATAGAATATTTTGCTAAAAGTGGAGTTCAGCACGGGATTTGTTGTGACAAAAGCTAGAAAGTAAGAAGCTTTTAAATATCAATACTATGCAAGAAAAAATATAAATGAGAGGGGGATAATAAAAGAAACAATATAGATGAGAGGGGGATAGTATTGGTGAACAGAAATGAAATAAATCAAAGAGTTTCAGGGAAATATCCTGACGGGACCTTTTGTGTTCCACGTTTTCCGCACATGAATGGTTTATCCGCCAAGCCGGATTCTCTCATTCACATTTATCTTGCCGCATCGGACAAGGATTTGCTGAATCAGGTCAATAGAGTTCTTCAGAAAAGAGGCATGATGGGTCTGGTTGATATGTCAGGCAGAATCAAATTTGTTTTGGACGGTAGAAAGGGAGCTAATTATGCTGCCAGGAGATTCAGTGATTATGCCTCAGAAGTAGCTTTATCTTTTCGGGATCAGTTAGCAGTCGACGATTCCTTAGTAGAATCTTGCATCGACAACATAATGAGTGGATATGGCTTCAGAACCAGATTGAGGGGCTATGTACTACTGAAGAGAATGCTATTTTTAACTTTTAGGGATCCGGCATTAATCAGTCCGATTACCAAACGCCTTTATCCTGTGATAGCTGAGGAATTTCGGATCACTTTGCCGCAAATAGAACGCAATCTACGCTATTTGATTAAGACTCTATTGGATGATGAGACGAGCTCTTTAAGACAGGGCAAGAATAAAGACCAAAAACCTTTTTGGTTATCTTGTGATAATCAAGAAGGTAAACCAACGATAACTTCTACTTTAGCCAGATTACATGACCAAGTTATGAAAGAGTTTCGGTCACAACTGTCTCAAAAACAGAATAAATGTTAATTTCTCCATCTTATATTTGGCTTTGTATGTTTTATCCAAGTTGAGACAACAGTATACGGTAGCAATGGGAGAATACAAAGTCATATTGGATAATACCGCCAATTATAAAAACGCAAAACAAACCACCGGATTACTTAGCCGGTGGTTTGTTTAAATGAACTGGATAATAGATTTAGTTGTTGACTTTTTCTTTTAGATTTTTACCGGCTTTAAAAACGGGTGCTTTAGACGCAGGAATATGAATTTCCTCTTTAGTGCTTGGATTGCGGCCTTTACGGGCAGCACGCTGACGCACTTCAAATGTGCCAAAGCCAACCAATACGACTTTTTCCCCCTCGGCGAGAGTATCGGTAATTGTGTTTAGCACTGCATTGATGGCCAATTCGCTATCTTTTTTACTAAGCTTTGTTTTTTTGGCAACTGCATCAATTAGATCAGTCTTGTTCATGGAAAACCTCCTTGGAGTCTTGATTCTTCCCTATTATTAACTATGATTTTATATAATGTCAAGCCTGAAAGTGCCTAACTACAATGTTTTGCGCCTTTCCGGCAATAATTGTTGCGGTTTTTTTAGTGGTAAGATACTATGGGTTAATAAAATAATTAGTTTTTTATGCTTATTGGGGGTAAATACTATGACCGCACTGGTTACTAAAGACATGCTGGTTTCCGACATTATCGAACGGGATCGGAACTTGGCCGGAGTATTTTTCGCCTATGGCTTATATTGTTTGGGCTGTGTGTTGGCTCACCATGAAACCCTGGAGCAGGCCTGCCAGGCGCATGGCATTGATGTAGAAGCACTTGTCCGGGATCTAAACCAGTATTTGGAGAAACACGCAAGCTAATCTGATCAGCACTATGAGAAAACCTGTACGCAGAATCACACCTAGGAAAGCATTTCTTATGGCTTATGATGCAATAGCATCTGTTATTGCAATTCTTTTAGCTTTTTTTCTATTTGATACTGAGTTACATCTGACGCTGCAAACCTTTGAGCGCTTTAAAAATACTTGGTATATCTATCTGCTAACCTCAATCGTGGTTTTTTATCTGATCGGTTTTTATGATCAAATGTGGGCTTATGCAAGCGGAGTGACCTACCTGATTCTGGTGGCGGGTGTAACATTTCAGATGCTTTTGTCTTTAATTATTACCCAGATTATAGGGCAAAGGCTGCCGTTTCAAGTTTATATTGTCTACTGGTTTTTGCTCTTTACCGCAGTTGCAGCGATTCGTTTTATTTACCGCCTGACCAGATCGAAAAATGTTCTATCGCGTCTATATCGAGATAATAGGAAATTTTCCACCGAACCTGTAATCCGTGTGATGATCGTCGGGGCCGGCATGGCCGGCAGCCAGTTGGTTACAGAATTACAAAGACAGAATAAACGGATTCCTTTGTTGGCGGTTGATGATAATAAGCTCAAGCAAACTTTTAAAGTAAACGGTGTTCCTGTTCTGGGTACTAGGCACGACATTCCGGATCTGGCCAAAGAGTATAGAATTGATGAAATCATCTTAGCTATACCCAGTGCTTCCAGTAAAAATATCCGCGAAATTATTGAGATCTGTCAGCAGACGAAATGTGATATTAAAATAGTTCCTTTCCTCAGCAATGCAGTGGAAGGACGTTCAGATATTGGCGAGATCAGAGATATTGACATCCAAGATCTTTTGGGTCGAGAGCCTGTTATTTTGGATACTGCCGGTATCAGTGAAAAATTAAAAAATAAAAAAGTGCTGGTCACAGGAGGCGGTGGCTCGATTGGTTCTGAACTGTGCCGACAGATCGCTTCTTTTATGCCTTCGACAATCCTAATTTTTGATATTTATGAAAATAATGCCTACTCATTACAATTGGAGCTGTGCAGGGATTATCCTTTCGTTAAGACTCAGGTGTTGATCGGTTCTGTGCGTGATAGAGAACGGGTAGATGAAGTTTTTAAAATTTGGAAACCCGACCTGGTATATCACGCAGCTGCTCATAAGCATGTTCCTTTGATGGAGGATAATCCATGCGAAGCGGTTAAGAACAATGTGTATGGTACATTTAATGTAGCTGATGCCGCAGGAAAGTATAAAGCGGAAAAATTTGTGCTTATTTCTACCGATAAAGCAGTCAATCCGACCAATGTTATGGGTGCGACGAAAAGGCTGGCTGAGATCACAACTCTTGCCATAAATATGAAGTACCCTGCGACCACCTTTGCCTGTGTTAGATTCGGCAATGTGTTGGGCAGTGAGGGCAGTGTCATACCTTTGTTCAAGAAGCAGATCCAAACGGAGAAGCGAGTCACCGTAACGCATCCGGATATCAAACGCTTTTTTATGACAATTCCGGAAGCTTCCTCCTTAGTAGTGCAGGCCAGTTGCTTTGCCAAGGGCGGAGAAATCTTTATCCTTGATATGGGTCAACCTGTCAAGATAGTTGACTTGGCAACTGACTTGATTCGGCTCAGCGGTTATGAGCCAAATGTCGATATACCAATACAGTTTATTGGCTTGCGTCCGGGTGAAAAAATGGTAGAGGAATTGTTTTTGGATGAGGAAACAATCCAGACCGAACATTCCGAGATCTATATTCTTGACCAGATCAATACCACTGAGATGCTGGAGCAGGAATGGAAGCATCTGAAAAAACTGATCAAATGTCCGCAAAATGCCGATGAGCTGGATCAGCATATGCAAGAATTAATCCATCTGATCAATCCGAAAGCTGCACAATAGTAAATCGGAGCCAATTTAATGCCTTTCAGAAACCATCTAAGTTATTATTTGCGCTACCTGACAGGTCCGTTCTTGTTCCTGATTGCTTTTTTATTGCTGATACGGGTTTGGCGAGCAGTCAGGGTGCAAATGAAAATTTCGGCACAACCGGCGACCTATTTCTTTTTATTGCGTGAAAGCCTAAAAAAAGAAAGTTTTTTGCCGCAAAGGCTCTTTCATACTAATCTGATTGGAACGGCAAGTTTTGCCGATGTGCGCCTGCGTGACAAAGGCGTCAAAAGGAGACACGCCCAACTGTTTCTCTATGATGGGGCATGGTTTTTAGAACCTGTTTCTAAGCGCTCCTTGACCTGGATTAATGGCCAGCCGGTAAGTAAAAGAACTAAAATCCAAAATAATGATGTATTTGGTCTGGGCAGTACAAAGCTGACCCTGGTTGATGATAGAAAGTATTTGCCGGATGATGGTCATAAAGATGTCTTGGAAAGTATTACCACAGCTACAAGTGGCCAAATATCCGTAACTTTGATTCTACTGCATCTGTTTTTTACACTATGTATGGGCATTTTGATCTATTCGCTGCCGGAACCTTTCCTGCCACATCGTCCCTTTATTGTTGGATTTAGTGTTTTGGTGCTGGCAGTGTCCGATCTAATTTTCCTACTCTTAAATTTACTACTCAAAAATTTCAACAGAGATATTTTTCTTGCTTTTAAAGCGCTATATCTAACGGGTTTTATTATCCAAACAAGGTTTTCTTTTTGGGGATTAAAAACCACCGGTGACAAAAGAGAGCAGGCGATTGCTACAAGATTATCGGATTGGGGTCAAATATGTCTGATTATTGTAGTGGGCCTCTTGCTTGTCTTAGTCATCAGCTTGGTCTCAGCAAAAACCAGATTATTAGAAAAACTGGGTCTGATTGCGATGATCGCTACAACTCTGAGTTTGCTTCTGACATTAGTCTTGGGACGCGGTCAAAAGACACATGGTGCAGGTCTGTGGATCTATATAGGTTCACGCACTATTCAACTGACGGAGTTTGCCAAAGTGGGATGGTTGTTGGTACTGGCTGCATTTTTTAAGACTAGACCGCCACTAAAAATCCAAATTCGCTTTGCGATTTGGGCAGCAGCAAATTTTGTTTTATTACTGCTACTGCCCGATCTTGGTTCAGCTATGATTCTCTTGCCGGTCACTCTGATCGTTTTTGCGGTTATGACTTCGGAGTATCTGCTCACATCATTAGTACTGGTTTTAGGAGCCGGCGCCAGCGTTTTTGCCTATCACAGCTTGCCGTATGTACAGAGGCGGATCTATGGTTGGATCTCCCTGTGGGAAGAGGTTAATCCTCAAAATAGTCAAATTGTCTATGCTTTGCAGGCTGTGAGTAGAGGTGGGATTATTGGTCAGGGTTTGACCAGAGGGTCGCCGGAGTCGATTCCGCTAGCCGCAGAGGATATGGTTTTTTCGATTGTTTGTGAAGAATTAGGTTTAATCACAGGGATTGCTATTATTATGCTCTTTTTTGCTATCTGGTTGTCAGGTATTACCGCAGTTATGAAAGGGCGGGATGGCTATAGTGTCAGCCTTACTTTGGCTCTGACAACCGCCTTTTTTATGGAAACGATCATTGCAATTGGCGGCACCACCGGGCTGATACCTCTGACCGGGATTACTCTGCCCTTTATTGCCCGCGGCGGCAGCTCGCTGTTGGCCAAATTTATGATGTCCGGACTTTTGCTGGGAGTGGCTGCCAGGAGAGAGAAAGGCGGTTATCGACGCTCTAAAACAGATGGAGTTGATACTTCAACCTTAGGCTATTTGTCCAAGAATTAGAAAGTGAGATTGCATATTGAGTCATGAAACAATTTTTACGCAATCTAAAAGTTGTATCGATTCTGTTAGTTCTGCTGGTTGCTTTCCTGATGGTGGGTCTCCTTGTGCAACAAAAGAGGAGCCAGCGGGAACTCTCAGTAGCGGTAGGAGAGAACAAACAAGCCCTGAGGCAAAGATATATGCGTGCAGGTAGCATTTACAGTGCGGATGGGGTTATACTGGCGCACAGCAAAAACGGCGAAAGAGAATATGCTGCTGATCCCGCTTTAGCCAGAGCATGCCTACATTTGGTTGGAGACTATACTCATCGCTTGCCTTATGGCATTGAGTCAGTATATATGCCGGAATTACTCGGAACGTCACGTTCCTTTTTTACACAACTGTTTCTCGATTTCAAGAAACAAGGTTTTACAGGCAACGATCTGATTCTAACAGTGGATTCCAAGCTTATGTTGAAGGCAGACAGTTTATTGTCGGACTATTCTGGAAGTATTGTGATGTTTAACTACCGGTCAGGAGATATTTTGGCTCTGGTGAGTTCACCACGCTTATATCCACAGGATGTTATAGACTGGACCAATATTGTTGATAGTTCATTATTTAACAGAGCGCTTCATGGGCGCTATCTACCGGGCTCTACTTTCAAAATTATCCCTACAGCTGCTCTTTTGTCAGATGGCAAGCTTGATGTCACAATGACAGTTGATTGCAAGGGCAAAGAACCTATAGTTCCTGCCGGAGCAAAAGAGACGCTGACGCCGAAGGGACATGGCAGAGTTGGCCTAGCTCAGGCTTTCCCTAAAAGCTGCAATGCTTTCTTTGGTCAGCTGGCGGTCGAGTTAGGGCGTGAACGCTTACTTGAACAGGCAGAGAGCTTTGGTTTTAATCAAGAATTATTTATTGATCGCCTAAAGGTTGCCACCAGTACTATTGATCTTACAGAACCAGGTATAGGCGCGCTATCTTGGGTAGGTGTGGGTCAACCGATAGGCCGGGACAGACTTACTCTCAGTCCGGTACATCTGGCCATGTTGTCCGGTGCCATTGCTAACGAAGGGGTATTGATGAAGCCTCATCTGCTCAGACAGGAAATTGATCCTACAGGTGTTGCCGGTCGGGAGAGAGAGTCAGAGCAGTATTCTATTTGCTGCGATCAACACATTGCAGCAGCAATTGAGAAGTTGATGTTAGATACCGTATCCTCAGGTACCGGTAAAAGAGCATATCGTGACGGATTGGAAATTGCCGGCAAGACTGGTACAGCTGAAATGATTGATTCTGATGGAAAGTCAGTTGTTAATTCTCTTTTTACAGGCTATCTGATTTCAGAAACCCATCCAATAGCTATTGCTGTTGTGTTAGAGGATGAAAACCGCGCTGCCGCGCAACTGGCCGGTGATTTACTAAGTTATGCAGCGAAACTGGATTTACCCTAATGCTATGAATAAATGTTAAACTTAGTTCAAGATGGAAGTTCCGTGGATGCAATGGCTTCAAGCTGCCAAGGCGGGTGACTCTGAAGCAATAGATCAAATGTTGGAAGCTTTGATGTCGAGGCTTTATCCCTTATGTCTAAAAATGACGAGCAATTCCTTTGATGCTGAAGATTGTTTGCAGAACTCACTGATCAGGATTATGAACAGTCTCAACAGCTTTGCCGGGAAAGCTTCTTTTTTTACTTGGTGCTATCGCATTACCATCAATATCTGCTACGATTTTCTTCGCCATAAGAGTAGACAACAAGAAGATCTCTGGGCTGATGACTACGCAGGATTATCAGCTCAGAATCAAATTCCTGTGAGTGAGGAAGCTGAACGCGCTGAGATTGTGTCAGAGATTCGTGCGGCTTTGCTATGTTTACCGGAACCTTTCCGTGACACTGTGATTTTGTATGAATTGGGCGGCTTCAGTGTTAATGAAATCGCTACGCTGCAGGAAATTCCAGCCGGAACAGTCAAGTCTAGATTAAGTCGCGGCAGGGCTCAGTTAGCACAGACGATTCAAGAAAGGGAAGGCAACAAAATATTAAATCCGGGAACCATTCAATCCGATCCGTCGTCAAATTGATGACAGCAATGATTGATAACAGGTGTGATTACAGATATGAGCACAGATGAGAAAAATATGAATCATCAGCAACAAGGGAGTATTTCCGAGCAGCTGGATCAGAAACTGGTTGACCAAGGGCAGTTTTTGCTGGCTAAGTTTCGTGCTGAAACAGATGCAGTCAGTCAGCAGCCCTTGACAGATGAACAAAGGAAGCGGATTAAGGCTAATGTCTTAAAGAATATGAATCAACCAACTCTTAATATTGTCGAGACACAGACACCAAAATCATCAAATTTCGGCCGGCTATTTCTCAAATATGCTGCCCCCGTTGCAGCAATTCTTGTGATTGCGCTAGGCTTGATGCAGGTGACAAATTTGTTGAGCTCAAAAGATGCAGCTCCTACTCCTGAAAAAGGCATGTTTACAAAAGCCGAAGCGTTTTTGGCGCCGGGGCAAGATGCTGCCGCTGCCGATGATGATATTGGCCGAAATCATCTAATGGCAACTGAAGCAAATTTAGAGGCTACAGAATCACTTGCTGCCGCGGAAGCGGAAGGTGATGAGGAAGCAATGGCTGCTGCTGAAGAATATGCTTATCCTGCTGAATCGCCTGCTGCAACCGGGACTGGTGTTTTCGACATTAAAGTCAAAGAAAATTTTGATCAATGGGACAGTCTCTTTGTACAGATTTTGGAGCAAGCTCAATGGATCAGAATAAATGATGATCAGATATCTGAGTTGCGGAATTCTCTGGCGCAAATCTGGGAAAGTGAAGAAATCAATCTAACTATCTATCAAAAAGATTCTCTTGCTCAAACTGCCCGACTGGGATATTTATGTTTATCAATTGATCATTATGATGGACAAACGCCTTATATAGTTCAGACCGAGTCTCTTCTGGCGGCAAAAGGCTGGTCATTTGATCTTATCGAAAACAGCGATGATATGCTTGAATTTCTCTCATCTACTGAGGCACAATTGAAACAGATAGCTGATCAGATTGCGGATACTGTCAACTGGACTGAACCGGTGGATCATATTCTGATCTGGCTGCTGGCAAAATAGTTCCTGAAGAAAGAGGTAATACTTTGACAGACAAGACTGTAATGTTGCTTGATGGCAACAGTCTAATGAACCGTGCTTATTACGGTTTAGCAGGGCGTCAAAATCTTAATGCAGCTGACGGTACCCCTACCGGAGCCGTCTATGCCTTTTTAAATATGTTTTTGCGTTACCGCGACCTGATTCAGCCGGATCTGATATTTGCCTTATTTGACCGTCCCGAACCGACATTTAGGCATGAGGTATATAGCGAATATAAAGGCGACCGCAAGAAAATGCCGGATGAGTTGGCGATGCAAATGCCCTTAGTCAAAGAGCTCCTTGATGCTCTTGGAGTCAAAAGATACGAAGCCCCAGGCTACGAAGCTGATGATCTGATCGGCACGCTAGCGCACAAAGCTGTAGCACAAGGTTATGAAGTAACTATTGTTTCCGGTGACCGCGATACTTTCCAACTTATTAACGAAAATACGGATGTGTTGATGCCGGTTAGTCGCCAGGGACTCACTCAGCAGGAGGTGATTAATCTCGAAGTGCTGGCCGATAGATATGGTCTGATTCCGGAACAGATTGTTGATTTAAAAGCACTTATGGGTGACAGTTCAGATGGGATACCCGGAATTAAAGGTGTGGGTGAGAAGACGGCGCTGAAACTTCTCCATGAGTACGGTAATCTGGAAACAGTTCTTGCTAACTCTGATCAGATCAAGGGGGTGCTGGGAGAGAGAATCCGGGCTGAGGAGGATATGGCAAGATTGTCTTATGATCTGGCCAAGATAGAGCGTGCGGTTCCGATACCTGATTTACCGGAGGATCTTAAATGTATAAGTTCTGAGCAATCTGATTCTGAGCTGTTACAATTTTTTCTTCGCTTAGGCTTTAAGAGCATGATTCCCAGATTTGGCCTGGAGCAAGCACTGGCAGATTGGAGTGCAAAACTGAGACAGGATAGCAGCATAACGGCACGAGAAAGATTCAAGTGCAGCGACCAAGAGGAATTCTTGCAGTGTAGCAAGGATCAGGAGATTGTCATTGCCTGGGAGGAGCATAACGACCATGTGGTCGGTTTGATTTCCTCTGAAGGCTGTGTAATATATCTACCCGGCGCAGATGCTGTAAATTTTTTGTCTGAATTGTCTGACAGAGAACTTACAATCTGGGACTACAAAAGCTTTCTGCGTCAGTTCCAACAGAAATCCTATAAAAAGCCGCCCTTTGATTTAAAAATCGCAGCTTATCTGCTCGACCAAATGGAGGGTCAAATTCAACTGGAAACCGTATTGAGTAGGTCTCTGGCTTCTGATTATCAACCATATCCATCTTTAACGCATACGACAGATGCGCAGATTTCATTACTGGAGGGTGTGGAACACCGGGCTGTCTTGACAGAGACTGAGCAAAGTCGGATTTTTTATCGAGCGCAACAAATGATCGCTGCCAGAAACAGGCAGGAGAAAATGGCGGCAGATCTGAAGCTGGAGCGATTACTTGCCATGGAGTTTACTCTGGCCGGTGTCCTGGCAGATATGGAGGCAAAAGGGATCACCCTAGACCAAGCTGAGCTCAAATCTCAAACAGATAGAATGGCTACAGATATTTCCGTACTGGAGGATGAAATTTATGCTTTGGCAGGTCACGAATTTAATCTGAATTCGCCCAAACAGCTCAGCATAGTACTGTTTGAAGAGCTGGGGCTTCCACCGGGACGCAAGACAAAAACAGGTCAGTATTCTACAGCTGCTGACGAGCTGGAAGCTTTGAAGTTCAGCCATCAGATTATACCTTTAATACTTGAGCATCGGAGTTTATCTAAACTAAAATCTACTTTTCTCGATGGTTTAAGCCTGGCTGTTGATGCAGATGGCCGTGTGCGCACAAGCTATCATCAGACGCTGACTTCTACCGGTCGTTTGTCCAGCTCAAATCCTAATCTTCAGAACATTCCGATCCGTACTAAACGAGGACGAGAAATCCGCAATATCTTTGTGGCCGCTCCCGGCTATATTTTGCTGGATGCCGATTATGCGCAAATTGAGCTTAGACTATTGGCTCATTTATCTCAGGATTCGAATTTGCTGCAGGCTTTTGCCGATAATATCGATGTCCACAAAGCAACAGCCAGCTCTCTTTTTTCTGTGCCTGTGACAGAGGTAAATTCTGAGCAAAGGGATATAGCTAAGACGGTCAACTTCAGCATTGTGTACGGCATCAGTGACTTTGGTTTGGCTCGTGATCTGGGTATATCTATCGGCAAGGCCCATGACTATATTGCTGCCTATGATGCACGGTATCAGAAAGTTAGAGAATGGTTGAATAATACCATTAAGCTAGCATACGACCGGGGTTATGTTGAAACTTTATTAGGACGAAGACGCTATATTACAGAACTAAAGTCATCCGATACAAATGTGAGAAACTTCGGGGAACGAGCCGCGGCTAATGCTCCGGTTCAAGGAACTGCCGCAGACCTGATCAAAATTGCGATGGTACGGATCCATGATGCCTTCATTGAAAATAATTTGGATGCCCATCTGGTTTTACAAGTCCATGATGAATTATTAGTTGAAGCCTCTCTCCAAGATGCAGAGGCAGCAGCTAAGATTTTACATGATAACATGGTTGAAGCGATGTCCCTCTCTGTTCCTCTGGTTGCTGAAGTTGCCAGCGGGCAAAGCTGGGGAGAGGTTAAGGCGTAGGAATATATGTTTGTTATTGGAATTACAGGCGGGATAGGTAGTGGCAAAACAACAGTTTCTGCTATGCTAGCTGAAGCGGGACTAGAGGTAATCAGTGCCGACCGAATCTCACATTCTGTTACCAGTGCAGGAGGCTCGGCCATTTCTGAGCTGGAAGCAGTCTTTGGCTCTAATTATATTGATGAGACCGGAGCGCTTAATAGAAAGCTGACAGCAGAGCTGGTATTTACGGACAAACAGGCGCTGAATGAACTTAATCGGATCGTACATAGACATGTTCTCGAACAGATAAGTGCCGAGCTGGATCTTCTTACTGAAAAGAAAGTTCAGGCTGCAGTACTTGATGTGCCGATCCCTGTGCGTCAAGGTTTTTTAGATCGCTGCGATGTGATTTATACAGTCTGGGCGGATGATGATATTAGATTGTTAAGGCTGTCGAAAAGAGGGCTCTCAGGAACTGAGGCCAGGCAAAGAATTGCGGTACAAATGACCAGGGAAGAATATCGAGCGCTTTCTACAGGTGAGCTGGTGAATAATGGCACAGTGAAAGAGCTTCGCTTACAAGTTGAAGAAATGATGGAACGAGAATTAAAGCCGAGAGGCATCAGATATATAAGTCTTCTATCAAGTAAAATTGAGTAGTCCGGTCAGTGAACTATTACCTGGTAACTAAAAATCAACTAGACATTGAAACGAAATAAGATGATATCACCGTCCTGAACGATATACTCTTTGCCTTCCGAGCGGTATTTACCCTTTTCTTTGACTGCATTAATAGTTCCGTATTGCAGCAGATCCTCAAAAGCGGTTACTTCAGCTCGGATGAAACCGCGTTCAAAATCGCTGTGGATTTTTCCTGCCGCCTGCGGCGCTTTCGTACCTTTGGAGATTGTCCAGGCACGAACTTCTTTCGAGCCGCCTGCAGTAAAAAAGGAGAGCAGATTCAGGAGCTTGTAGCCCGCCTGGATAATTTGTTTTTGACCGCTTATTGACAATCCCAACTCGGCGCTGAAAAGCTGACGCTCTTCCTCAGCCAAATCGGCAATTTCTGCCTCTATCTCGGCGCTGATGATTATAAGTTCTGCTTGCTTTTCAGCAACTTTGTTTTGTAAAGCTTCAAGCTCTCTATAGTCACCGCCTAATTGTTGTTCATCGGTATTGGCTACATATAGTATTGGTTTGCTGGTTAATAAGTGTAGATCTGTCAATAGAGGCAGGTCAGGAAAACAGTGTGCCGATTTGCCTTCCTCAAGATGGCGCAGCAGGTTGTTGAGTATCTCCAATTGTTCTTTGAAAATTTTGTCTCCTTTAGCCAGTCGGGAGTATTTATTGATTCTTCTTTCCACATATTCCAGATCGGACAATATCAGTTCGAGTTCTATGGTTTCGATATCACGAATAGGATTGATACTGCCATCCACATGTGCAATATTAGTTCCTTCGAAGCAACGTACCACATGGATAATTGCATCTACTTCACGAATGCTGGATAAGAATTGATTGCCTAATCCTTCTCCTTTGCTTGCGCCACGTACTAAGCCGGCAATATCTACCACTTCCAGCACGGCCGGTATACAGCGCTCCGGCTGATAAAGTTGACACAAGTGATCCAATCTCCGATCCGGCACAGGAACGATACTAATATTGGGATTGATAGTACAGAAAGGATAATTGGCAATTTCAGCTTGTGTTCCGGTAATAGCTTTAAATAATGTACTCTTGCCAACATTGGGCAGTCCGATAATTCCCAGTTTCATTCAGTCCTCCGACAATTATTGTGTCATTTTTCTGTAGCCGCCGGTTCCGGCCTTGTATTAAAAACTTTAGCAGTTATTACTGCCAAAGTTCCCCCTTAGGATTATATCAAGCACAACGTCTGTTGTGAATTGCAGCTGATTGCTGACTTTTGCAGTATCAATTGTCAATGACTGTCTGAATTATTTTGCATATTGAGAGCAGATATTCCTGAGGAGGACAAATTGCGGACGCAAAAGTACAGCAGTATTACATCCTGTGGAATTAGCGGTATTAATGGAGTTTTGGTGGAAGTTGAAGTTACTGTATTGCCCGGATTGCCGTCGTTTGAAATTACAGGGTTAGGGGATTCTGCCGTTCGAGAAGCGCGTAACCGAGTTCGAGCTGCAATTGTTAATAGCGGTTACAGATTTCCGGAGGGCAGGGTCATTGCCAGTTATGCTCCGGCCTGGATTCAAAAAAGCGGGACGGGTTTTGACTTAGCACTCGCCTTGGCAATTTTGGAGGCATCCGGCCAGATTGTAAGACCGCGCGGTGAAGAGCCATTGCTGATTATAGGGGAACTGGGTTTGAACGGAGAAGTGCTTGGCATTCCGGGTGTTTTAAATCGAATTCTCACAATCTATAAGCAAAAAAAGCTATTCTATGTCCTTGGACCCCTTGATAATTTGCTGGAAGCTGAATTAGTTAGCAAAATTAAATATTTTGGAGTCGAAGATCTTAAGTCGGCCGTAGCAATATATTCGGGAGTGAAAATGACGCAAAAACGTCCGGCAGCAGCGCATGAAGAGACAAGCCAACAGTCTCCGCGCCTAGATAATTTTTTCGGTCAGGAAATGGCAAAAAGAGCTCTCACAATATCTGCAGCCGGTTTCCACACTCTCTTGATGCTGGGTTCTCCCGGCTGTGGCAAAACTTCTTTAGCATCATGTTTGCCTGGTTTATTACCGGACTTGAGTGAAGAGGAGTCGTTGGCAGTTACTATGATTCAAAGTGCCATGTCTAAAGGCAGTATTATTGACAGTCTGGTGCGGTCACGCCCTTTTCTTGCACCTCACCACAGCATTACAGGCGCTGCTCTAATTGGTGGCGGTTCACCCTTAAGGCCAGGTATCTGCACAGCGGCTCATCTGGGGGTTTTGTTTTTAGACGAATTGACAGAATTCTCCAGTTCAGTTCTCGATCTCCTGCGTGAACCTCTGGAGAGTGGTCAGATCAAAATGGCCAGGGCGAAAGAATTTGCAGTCTGGCCTGCTCGCTTTTTGCTGGTTGGTGCTGCCAATCCTTGCCGCTGTGGTTATTCATTGGAAGCGAACGATAGATGCAGCTGTACTCCAAATCAGATCAAAAAGCATCTGCATCGCATCAGTGGCCCCTTATGGGATCGTTTGGATCTGTGTGTGAAAATGCAAAGCTTATCAGGAGATGAGCTTCTGAATAGCTTAACGGCACGAGTGGGCACCGAACATGAAACAACTGCTTCACGGATCAAGGTCTGTCATGATATCCAAAAGCGAAGATCGCGCGAATTGGGTCTTAGCTTTCATTATAATTCCAATTTGCCGGTTGATGACTATTGCCGGGATATGAAAATTGAGAAACAAACGATTAGGCTACTCAGCGATTTTGCAGAAAAGAAAGCTATTTCCGCTCGATCTTATCACAATCTGTTGCGCTGCTCACGAACCTTGGCAGATTTAGAACAATCCCTATCTGTTAAAACAGAACATATGGCTGAAATAATGCAATATAGATTGGATTTGAACACTCTATTATGATCTTGAGATTAGCGACGGCAGAACTCTTAGTGCTATCAGCGATTGAATACCGTCTAAGTCACAAAATTAGGTGTAAATTGCTTAAATATGCAGGGTCGATGACTCGGCTCTGGGATCTTTTGCACCAGAGAAACAGATCCGATGAGCCTGCTGAGTTTGATCTCTTGAGATTATGTCTGAGGAAAAATGGCTCTGATAATTTACTGAGTCAAGCTAATATTTGGTTCAATCAGGGCATTAATGTAGTTTCTGTGGCGGATCCCAATTTCCCTAGGAGATTTGCTGACCGCAAGGTGCAGATTTCTTTACTTTTTTATCGAGGTGCAAACATATCTTTATTGTATAAAAAATGTGTGGCCATAGTCGGTTCGCGCTCCCTTAATTCCTATGGACGCGAAGTCACAGCCGAGATTACCAGGCAATTATGCAGTAAAGGCTATTGTATAGTCAGCGGTGCAGCAGAAGGTGCAGATAGTATAGCCCATGTGGAAGCAATCAAAACAGGCGGTAAGACTATTGCCGTATTGGGCTGTGGTGTAGATCGGGTTTATCCGATATCCAATAAAAATCTCTTAGCAAATATCGCACATTCCGGTTTGATTATTAGTGAATATAGACCGGGTACAGCTCCGATGGCGAAGAATTTCCCGGCCAGAAACCGAATAATCGCCGCTTTGGCTGAAGCTGTGATTGTTACTACGGCAAAAACGAAGTCGGGTAGCCTGATAACTGCTAAGCTGGCAAATAATATGAAAGTTCCGGTATATGCCATTCCTGGTTCTATTTTTACTAATGAACAAAAAGGTTGCCACAGCTTAATTAAACAAGGGTGCGCAAAGATAATTACTGATCTGAAAATGCCTGAATTGAATACATTGACTATAGGTGAAAGAGCGACAAATAATGATGCGAATGAAGCGAAGTCTTTTCAAGGCGCAAGAATAAATCAGCGTGCTTTAGTTGATCCGGGGCAGATCAGATTGCCGGTAGCATCAAATCAGACAGAGGGAAAAATATTTGAATTTCTTACCTTAGGCCCTGGCACAATGGAACAGATTGCCGATTACATCGGCTTGTCGTTGGCAAATACTGCCCAGATCCTCACCGGCTTAGAGTTGGCAGGTTGTCTGACCAATCGACGAGGTCACTACGAGCTGAATCGCTTTTCTTAGTTTTTAGTCAGATATGCTGCAAAATCAGGCTGATAACAAGTATTCTTCAGCTTGTTATTATTATTTCACTTGTTACTGACTGAGTTATACCATTTGCAGAGGTTGCGGCATTTTGACATATATTGTTATATGTCGTATATAATTGATCTCAATGCTTGTTCTGATAAGATTATGATAAAGGATAGAATTGTGAAAACACTCGTAATAGTAGAATCTCCTGCCAAAGCTAGGACTATTTCCCGCTACTTAGACAGCAATTATATTGTCAAGGCTTCTGTAGGGCATATCCGAGATTTGCCATCTTCAACCATGGGAGTGAATGTCAAAGATAATTTCTCTGTTCGTTACATTACTATGCCCGGCAAAGAAAAGATTATCAAAGAACTTAAGACTGCTGCCGCCCAAGCTGATCGTATTTTACTTGCTACTGACCCGGACCGTGAGGGTGAGGCAATTGCTTGGCATCTTGCCAATGTGCTTGATCTGGATCAAACTGAACAAATACGTATCTCCTTTAATGAAATCAGCAGCCGTGCGATTAAGGAAGCTATTGATACTGCCAGACCCTTGGACAAAAACTTGATTGACTCTCAACAATCAAGGCGTATTTTGGATCGGCTAGTTGGTTATGAGCTTAGTCCCTTGCTGTGGAAAAAAGTGCGCAAAGGATTGTCAGCCGGACGTGTCCAGTCGGTGGCGACGAGGCTTATTGTGATGAGAGAACGTGAGATCACAGCCTTTATACCGGAAGAGTACTGGCTTTTGACAGCTTTTTTGCAAAAAGATAAGGAGGATCCTTTTGGCGCCCTATATCATGGAGAAAAAATAAATAATAGGGTGCGCCGTGTTAAGTTATCTGATAAAGCAAAGGTTGATGTCTTAGTAGCAGAGCTCAAGACATTGCCTTTTGCAGTTGACTCCATCAAGCTAGGTCAGAGGAAAAAGCGGCCATATGCACCCTTTACTACTTCTTCACTACAGCAGGAGGCCTCCAGGGTTTTAGGCATGAGCTCTTCTCGAACAATGAGTGTAGCGCAACAATTATATGAGGGTGTGAATCTGCCGGGTTCAGGGGCAACTGCTCTGGTAACTTATATTCGTACCGATTCGGTTCGGGTTTCTGCTGCAGCAGTATCGGCGGTTAGAGATCTGATCGCCAAAGCTTATGGTAAAGAGTATTTGCCGGCAAAGCCGAATTTCTATCAAAAAGGCAAGCAGGCACAGGATGCGCATGAGGCTATTAGGCCAATCCATTTTGATCTGGATCCTGAAGCTGTCAAGGATAAGCTTAGCCGTGATCAATACCGTCTATATAAGTTAATTTGGGAGCGTTTTATATCTTCACAGATGAATGAAGGGATTTTTGACACAATCCGCGCAGATATTTTAGCGGGAACTCATCTGTTTCGTGTTCAGGGTGAACAGATGAAATTCCCCGGCTGGCTTAAGGCCTACAGCTATGCCGGAGGAGCAAGCAAAGCAACAGCAGCCGAAAATGAAACCAAGATTAATGCGCTGCCGTCATTAAAGGTAGGAGATCAACTTAAGCTTGAGCGTTTACAGCCTGAGCAGAAATATACACAGCCTCCGGCACGTTATACAGAAGCCAGTTTAATCAAAGCAATGGAAGAGTTGGGCATTGGCAGACCATCAACCTATGCTCCCACAATCTCTACTATTCTAGCAAGGAATTATGTTGAAAAAGAGAAAGCCAATCTACATCCAACTGAGCTGGGAATTCTGGTGACTGAACTATTAGAGGAAAATTTTCAAGATATAGTGGACACGGAATTTACAGCTGATCTGGAAAAACAACTTGATGCAGTTGAGGCAGGGGAAATACAGGGAATAGAGATCCTAAATGATTTTTATTCACCATTTCATGCCAGCGTCAAAGCTGCGGAAAAAAACATAGAAAAAGTTACTGTGGTAGAGGAGCCTACCGGCAGGAATTGTCCCCAATGCAATAAAGGTGAACTAGTAATCAAAGAAGGTCGATACGGAAAATTCATTGCCTGCAACCGTTATCCTGATTGTGATTACAGAGAAAGCATAGACATAGTTGCCCCGGGCAGTTGCCCGTTATGCGGTTCAGGATTATTGGAGAAAAGAACACGCAAGGGTAGAAGAAGAAAATTCTATGTTTGTGATAAAAAAGGAACTGATCCGGATTGTCCTTTCATCAGCTGGGATTTACCGGTTGAAGGCAAGAAATGTTCAGAATGCGGTGGCTATATAGTGTCTAAACGTTACCGTGGACGCAGTTATGAGCGTTGCGGTGATCCCCAATGTCCCTCGAATAAGAAAAAGTCAAAGACAGATAATAAAGAGAAGTCAGAAAAGAGCTAAAAAATATGAAAAGGGTCAAAATTGTTGGAGCGGGTCTTGCCGGTTCAGAGGCTGCCTGGCAGCTTGCTCGTCTGGGGATTCCTGTTGAACTGATTGATATCAAGCCTGGCAAGATGACGCCTGCCCATAAAAAACCTTATCCCGCAGAGCTGGTGTGTAGCAATTCATTTAAATCAGATGACCCGCAGACTGCATCAGGACTTCTTAAAAGAGAAATGAGACAGCTTGACAGTATTATCCTAGCTGCTGCTGATCAAACCAGAGTGCCTGCCGGAAGCGCCCTTGCAGTAGATCGTGATGCGTTCGCGAGAACAGTAGGTGTTATGCTGGAGGCTACTAAATTAATCAAATATACAGAGCGGGAAATCTGTAGTCTGGAGGTTGAGCCCGATACAGTGCTGCTACTGGCCACAGGTCCTTTAACAACCGAAAAGCTTATGTCAGCGATGTCTAAGGAATGGGGGGAGTTATTACATTTTTTTGATGCTGCCGCTCCGATAGTAAGTTTTGACTCATTGGACAGCAGTAATTATTTTACTGCATCCAGATATGGCAAAGGCTCAGCGGACTACTTAAACTGCCCTCTTGACCAGAAGACTTATTTGAAGTTTAGAAAGGCCTTGATTGAAGCGGATAAAGTCGCAATTAGAGAATTTGACCGTAAAGTTTTCCAGCATTGCCAGCCCATTGAAATTTTAGCGGAGAAGGGTGAGGACACAATGCGTTTTGGACCTTTGAAACCTGTTGGTCTTACAGACCCGAGGACTGGGAAACAACCATATGCAGTATTGCAACTCAGGCGTGAGCAGACTACGGGGGAGATGTATAATTTGGTTGGTTGCCAGACCAGAATGACCTTTACAGCTCAAAGAGAAGTTTTTGGCATTATCCCGGCCCTGCGCCAGGCAGAATACCTTCGTTATGGTGTAATGCATAGGAATCACTATGTCAAAGGACCTGAGGTATTAGACACAGGCAATCAAACCAAAACCAGACATAATCTTTTTCTGGCAGGCCAGATAACAGGAGTTGAAGGATATATGGAGTCCGCTGCTTCGGGTTTGATAACGGGAAGACTGATTGCTTTGATTGCTGCAGGATATCCTGCGGATAGAATTGGTGAGATTGTGTTGCCGTCAACGACTATGATGGGTGCATTATCTGCTTATGTTTTAAGCACGGACAGTAAAGATTTCCAGCCTATGAATGCCAATTTCGGGATCATTCAATATGACTCGGAACTTATAACTGCAAGGCGAAAGCAAGAACGAAGAGCGCAGTTAGTTTCTGCATCGGATTTGCATCTCGCATCTTGGCGTGAGCGTTATCAGAAACTCTGCAATGAGTATGGAATCAGGTATGAGAACAGCGGACTTTAATTATATACTTCCTCCTGAACTGATTGCTCAACAGCCGCTGGCCCGGCGTGATCAGTCAAGATTAATGGTCTTAGCCGATGATCTGCCACCAATCCATGATTGGTTTTTTAACCTGCCATCTTATCTGCGGGCAGGTGACCTGCTGGTTCTGAACAATACCAAGGTTATGCCTGCCAGACTGATAGGGTATAAAAAAGGAGGAGGAGAGGTTGAAATACTTCTTTTGCATCGCATTAAAGGGGATCTGTGGGAAACTTTGGTTAAACCGGGAAAACGTGCACGAACAGGGGATCGGATTGATTTCGGCAACGGGGAACTGACAGCTGAAGTCAAGTCAATTTTACCATCGGGCAATCGACAAGTAGAATTTACCTATCAAGGAATCTGGGAACAAATACTGGCAGACCTGGGTATCATGCCGCTACCACCATATATTAAAGAAAAACTTGTCGATCAGGAGAGCTATCAGACAGTTTATGCACATGAGCTGGGCTCTTCTGCTGCACCTACTGCAGGCCTGCATTTTACCCAGGATATGTTGAGAACGATCGAAAGAAAAGGTGTTAATATTATCCATATCACATTACATATTGGTCTAGGTACTTTCAGACCTGTGCGTGAGGAAGAGATCACTGATCATAAAATGCACAGTGAGTTTTTTCATATTTCTACCCAGGCAGCATCAGCTATTAACGCTGCCAGAGCTAATAAAAACAGAATAGTAGCTGTTGGTACTACTAGTTGCAGAGTTTTAGAAACGGTATTTCAAACTCAGAAGCAGCCTTACCAAGAGGCCAACGGTTGGACAAATATTTTCATTTATCCAGGATATCATTTTGGTCTGACAGATTTGCTGATTACAAACTTCCATCTGCCTGAATCCACGCTACTAATGCTGGTTAGTGCTTTTGTGGGGAGGGAGCGTATATTGGCGTCATACAGAGAAGCTATCAAAGAAAATTACAGATTTTTCAGTTTTGGCGATGCAATGCTACTAATTCCGGAGAAGATGAAATATGACTGAAAGTCCCGTTAGATACGAAATAGTTCATATTTGTCGCCAAAGCGGTGCTAGAAGGGGAATTTTACATACCCCGCACGGTTCCGTGGAAACTCCGGTTTTTATGCCGGTGGGAACCCAGGCAACAGTAAAAACCATGACCCCGGATGAGGTTAAGTCTTTGGGGGCAGGCATTATTTTAGCCAATACATATCATCTCTGGATGCGGCCCGGTCCTGAGATCATATCTGAGGCAGGCGGTCTGCACACCTTTATGAACTGGCAGCAGGCCATTCTAACAGACAGCGGCGGATTTCAGGTCTTCTCACTTAGCGATACCAGACAGATCAGTGAGCGCGGTGTACAGTTTCGCTCACATATCGATGGATCTCAGCACGAATTAACTCCTGAGTTGGCAATCGATATACAGACTGCCTTGGGCAGCGATATTATTATGCAATTAGATGAGTGTGCAGACTGGAAGCAAGACAAGATTTATATCAAAGCCTCGCTGGAACGCACATTGCGCTGGTTGGAGCGCTGCATGCAAAGGCATAAGAATCATCGACAGCAAGCCCTTTTCGGCATCATACAAGGTGGCGTGTATCCGGAATTGCGCAAACTCTCGGCAGAACAGACAGTATCGTTTGATCTGCCGGGATATGCAATAGGAGGATTATCAGTAGGTGAACCCGTCGATCTGATGTATCAGATGCTGGAAGCTGTACAAGAAGTATTACCCGTTGATAAACCTCGATATTTAATGGGAGTAGGTTCTCCCGATTATTTGATCGAAGGCAGCATACGCGGTATTGATATGTTTGATTGTGTGTTACCTACACGTTTGGGACGCAATGGCACGGTGCTGACCGGCAGAGGCAAAATAACTGTTCGTAATGCTGAATACGCTAGAGATTTTTCTCCTCTGGATCAAGAGTGCCAATGCTATGTCTGTCAAAATTATACTAGAGCATATATTCGTCATCTGATCAAAGCCAACGAAATCTTAGGCTTGCGGTTGACAACCTGGCATAATGTTTATTTTCTACTCAACTTAATGCAGAAAATCAGGGAGGCAATTAGCAACAACGAGCTTCTGGATTTTCGTGATGAGTTTTTCGCTCGTTTTGGTTATACGGTTGTTTAAATAATGATGCTTTATGCTAGAATTAATCGACGCTGCTTTGTCTATTGAACAAATCAGCAAATAAGAGTCACAATATATCCTAATTGGAGTTCGCATGATCCGCACTTTGGTTACTGCCCATATTAATTCGCTAGATTTACATGAGCTGACAATTCAGATTAATGATCGCAGCTTGGGCTATTTGACTGCTCAAAAACAGCAGAACTATGTTGCTTCAACCAATCGGCGGGTTCAAATGATTTCCGGAATCAGGAGTGACCGTCTGGATCAGGAATCTATAGTTCAAAGCAGAGATATGCTGAGAAAATGGGCAGCAGTTTTTCGCGAACTGCAAATCTATGGCCTGGATGTATTCCCTGCCATTTTGAAAAGAGAAACATTGCATGCTGATTTTATTTTCTTGATTTGTGATGAAATTGTGATCGCATTGGTGTCACGTTATCTTGGTCTATATCTGCATCGGAATGGCAGGCTTTATCGGCAGCAACCTGCTGTGATAGATGCAGCAGTGATCCCGAATAGTTTTATGCCTGCAGCTGATTATTATGCTTTTGTTCCTGCTGAAGGTGATATTCTGCTGGCGCTGGACCCTAATTTTGTAGATCTGTTTGAACCACAGGGACTGGAAGAGATTTTGTCAGATCCGCGCCAAATAACTGTTCAAATGTCTGAGCTAAATAATTTAGCTTCTGCCTATGGCTATTCTTCGGATCATACTTGGGTGGGCTTCAAGGTTACTAGAATAGAGCGTTCCTTGCATACAAATAAAACGAGGCTGCAAAAGATTCCTATGAGTAAGGAATATCTCTCTCGTGTTATTCCTATTTCAGGTAGCAATCACTTGGTGCTCGAAGGCCGACGTGCTACTACGAGTGACAATGAAGATAAAAAAGTTCATGTGCTTAGCGATTCATACTTCCCTCGTTTCTCCGGCTCACATCGCTTGGGCAGTAGCCGAAAGGAGCAAAAGCCATCAAAAATAAAGGCACAAGAATCTGATCCTAACTATGAAAGGCGTCCGTCAAGTGTATATGCGCAGATTGAACATGAGACGAATATAAGTTTCCTTGATCGCCTGAAGATACTGGAATTCAAACGCTGCAAACGACTGTGGAACAGTTTTATCTATCGACTTACGCATTTATTTCCATCTTCCAGACCACTATCCTTGCTGGCACTCATCTCGATAATTCTGGTAGTTTTAGTGATGTTGATTTTGTTATTTTCAAGCCTTAAAGGTGATAAGGTGAACCAACAAAATGAAGATGTGCCCAAAGTGTCACAACCACTTATAGATGCAGATGATAATGAAGTTATTGCGACAGATTTCGAGATTAAATTAACTGTCAAGGCTCAAAGTATGCAAATCATGGCGGCGCCCGGCTCAACCGAACTGGTCGCAACTACAACCAGAGGTGATACGGTATGGCAGTTGACTAAAGAAGATAAGGACGGTTGGGTTATGGTACGGCTAGCAGATGGTCGAACGGGCTATGTGCCTTTGACAGTACTGCTACCGGGAGAGTAAATTTACTTGCGGGCTCTGTCAGATATAATCATCTTATCTTTCTTGTTCTTTACAAAAAAAGTCGCCTATTGTAATATGACTGAGCGGAATTCCGGCTAACTGCGGGTGTAGTTTAGTGGTAGAACATCAGCCTTCCAAGCTGATCGTGAGAGTTCGATTCTCTTCACCCGCTCCAAAAGGCCGGAATTCCATATGGGCGTATAGCTCAGCTGGATAGAGCAACAGCCTTCTAAGCTGTGGGTCGCAGGTTCGAATCCTGCTACGCTCGCCAACAAGGGACCGTCTCCCGGGAGACGGTCCCTTGTTATGTAGCATGGTATCGATATGCTTAACCGTTTTTGCGCACTTTAGATTGTAGAAGATAGATTTGCTTATTATTGATCAGTTCTTGAATATTCTTTAATTCATAATTGAGATCTTCTGCTACGGGTTTGTACGTTACATAACCTTCTGCAGTGTTAATGCCTGAAGCTAATTCCGGGTATTTCCTACAAGCTTGCTTCCAGCCCAGATTAGCAATAGCCAGGGCATATCTGGTGGTCGCATTAGAAAGAGCTTGAGTTGATGTCCTAGGCACTGTACCGGGAATGTTTGCTACGAGATAGTGGACAATGCCATGCCTAATAAAAATTGGTGCATGATAATCAGCTTCTTTGTTGGCAGTCAATTCAGTTGAGCCTCCCTGATCGATAGCTACATCGACGATGACGGAACCAGGCTCCATTGTTTGAACCATGGCTTCAGTTATTAACTGAGGTGCTTTATGACCGGGAATCAAGACAGAAGAGACAACCATGTCGGCATCTTTGACGACTTTAGCAATATTAAAACTGTTGGAGATCAATGTTTCAATTTTATCAATGAAAATATCTCCGACTTCTGCCAAGCGGTCAACATTAGTATCAAGCACAGTGACTCTGGCACCCATGCCGACTGCAATTCTGGTTGCAGCCGTACCGACAGTACCTGCACCAAGGATTACTACATGAGCAGGCGCAACACCCGGCACTCCCTGTAATACCATTCCCTTGCCACCACAAGGCTTTGTGAGCAGTCTAGCGCCTTCTTGAATTGCCATCCGCCCAGCTACCTCACTCATTGGTTTTAATAGCGGCAACGCAGATCCAACCTGAACTGTTTCAAAGGCAATAGCGACACATTTATTGTCAACCAGCTCTTTGGTCAGGTTGCTATCTGCGGCAAGATGTAAATAAGCGTATACGATTAAGCCTTCGCGCAGATATTTATATTCTGAAGTAATAGGCTCCTTGACCTTATATATCATATCTGCTTTTGCCCAGACATCAGCCGCATCATCAAGTATAATCGCACCAGCTTCTATATACTCTTGGTCGGTAAAACCTGATTCTAAACCGGCACCGGTTTCAACCAAGACTGTATGACCTTCCAGCACGAATTGGTTTGCTGCTGCCGGGGTACAAGAAACACGACTTTCCTGGTCTTTGATTTCTTTTGGTACGCCAATTAGCATAATAATCACCCTTTGCTTACTTTTGTTAATTGAAAACCATTTTATGGCATGATAACACGAAAAACCAAAAGTGTAATGTAAATTCTTAATTATCTATAGATTTTTTCATCCAAATATAGTAGAAAAAACAATTTTTGCAATCAGAGCGTAATTTATTTATACTTCCTATGGTGTATAATAGTCTGGATAGATACTGTAATTGCAGTGTTTTCGGGGTTTTAGAGAAGAGCGTACCCACTCGTCACAATTACCAGCATAAATCTATGAGAAGTTTTTGGAGGGAACTGAAGATCAATGGTCAGAGCAAGAGAGTATGGCAATGAAAGCATCAGTGCGTTAAAAGGTCCAGACCGAGTTCGGAAAAGACCATCTGTAATATTTGGCTCAGACGATCTCAGTGGTACGGAACAGTCATTTTTTGAGATTCTGTCTAACTCCATTGACGAAGCAAGGGAGGGTTTCGGCGATCTGATTACTGTGACCCGTTATGTCGATCACAGTATTAAAGTGGAAGATGAAGGTCGTGGATTGCCGGTAGATTATAATCCGCGCGAGAAACGATATAATTGGGAGCTGGTATATTGTGAATTGTACGCTGGAGGTAAATATCGGACAAACGAAGGGTTTCATTATGAGTACAGCCTGGGCCTGAATGGTTTGGGGGCCTGTGCAACACAATATGCTTCCGAGTTTTTTGACGTGATATCTGTGCGTGATGGTTATCGATATGAGCTACACTTTGAAAAAGGTGAAAACATCGGCGGTTTAATGAAAACTGCAACTAATAGCAGGCGTACGGGCACAATTCAACATTGGAAACCTGACTTGGATGTTTTTACTGAGATAGAGATTCCTGCTCAGAACTTTCATACTATTTTAAAACGCCAGGCAATTATCAACGCAGGCATACGTTTTCGATTTGATGATAAATTAAGCGGAGAAAGCATTGATTTCTTCTATCCGGAAGGGATTCTAGGTTATGTCAAAGAACTGGACCAAGGGAAAGGCATATCTGAACCGTTCTTTTTCGAAGGAGAAGGAATGGGTAAAGACAGGTCAGACAAACCGGAGTACAAAGTTCTGGCTCAATGTGCTTTTTGTTTTAATAATGAAGTAGATAAATGCGAGTTTTTTCATAATTCCAGCTGGCTGGAGTATGGCGGATCACCCGAAAAAGCCTTGCGCTCCGCGATGGTTGCAGAGATTGATAGCCTATTGAAAAGTGAAAATAAATATAAAGCCAATGAAAGCAAAATTACTTTTACTGACATTGAGGATAGTCTAATTTGGATTTCAAGTTCATTCTCAACTCTTACAAGTTATGAGAATCAGACAAAAAAATCAATTAGCAACAAATTTGTCCAAGAATTTATGACTGACCTGATCAGAGAACAATTGGAGATCTGGTTTATTGAACATAAAGCAGAGGCTCTAAAAATTTTGGATCAAGTGCTCATTAACAAGCGCAGTCGAGAGAATGCGGAAAGGACGAGATTAGATGTGAGGAGAAAGTTGATGGGCAACATCGACTTTCAGAATCGCATAAAGAACTTTGTAGATTGCAGAACTCGAGATGTCGAACGCAGAGAGCTCTATATTGTCGAGGGTAACTCGGCCTTGGGATCTGTTAAGATGGCACGTGATGCAGAGTATCAGGCGGTTATACCTATTCGCGGTAAGATTTTAAACTGTTTGAAGGCTGATTATAAGACTATATTTAATAGTGAAATAATTACTGATCTGATAAAAGTTTTAGGTTGTGGAGTTGAAATCAAATCCAAACATAGCAATAAGATGTCAAGCTTTGATTTGGACAGTCTGCGCTGGAACAAGATCATAATCTGTACAGATGCCGATGTCGATGGTTTTCACATTAGAACAATGATTCTAGCTATGTTTTATCGATTGATGCCGACTTTAATCAATGAAGGAAAAATATTTATTGCAGAATCTCCTCTGTTTGAAATCACGCATGTAGTCAAAAAGGTAGAGCGCACCTTGTTTGCGTATAGCGATCTCGAAAAGAATGAAATTGTATCCGGTCTAAATGGCGGGAGCATTCATATACAGCGTTCCAAGGGATTAGGTGAAAATGAGCCGGATATGATGTGGCAAACTACAATGAATCCTGCAACCAGAAAATTGATTGAAATCTTGCCTACCGGCAGGGAAGAGTCGGCAGAAATATTTGACCTTTTGCTGGGTGATAATCTCGCAGGCAGAAAGCAGTATATCGAAGATTATGGCGAATCATATATGGATATGTTGGACTTGGCCTAAGACCGGAGGATAGATGAACGATAGTTACAACGAGCATATTAGACAGCCGATCACAGATACCCTGTTGAACAATTTTATGCCATATGCCATGAGTGTTATTATCTCCAGGGCTATCCCGGAGATTGATGGTTTTAAGCCAGCGCATCGCAAATTGCTCTATACCATGTACCGGATGAAGTTGCTCAATTCACCGCGGGCAAAATCTGCAGATGTTGTCGGCCAAACGATGGCCTTGAATCCACATGGCGACCAGACTATTTACGAGACAATGGTCAGATTGACACGTGGTAATGCGGCTTTAATCCATCCTTGGATTGATTCTAAAGGCAATTTTGGCAAAGTCTACTCACGGGATATGCAATATGCAGCTGCACGCTATACTGAGGTAAGGCTTGATCCGAGTGCAAGTTTAATTCTTGACGGCTTGGAAAAAGATGCGGTTGATTTCATAGATAATTATTCCGGCACTATGAAAGAACCGGTATTGCTGCCGGCTGCTTTCCCGACTATTTTGGTTAATGCTAATCAGGGGATTGCGGTTGGTATGGCGAGCAATATCTGTTCTTTTAATCTTAAAGAAGTCTGCTTGACGACTGCGGCTTATATTAATAATCGTAAGCATGATCTGCTTGAGACAATGCCTGCACCGGATTTTTCTACTGCCGGTGAGCTGACTTATGTTAAAGAACAGATGCGCAAAATTTATGAAACAGGCAGAGGCACATTTAAGCTGCGTGGGAAATGTAGAATTGATAAGAAAGCTAATTTAATTGAAATCTATGAGATACCGTATAATACTACGGTTGAAGCCATAATTGACGATATATCTGCCCAGTCCCGCAAGGGAAAGTTTCGTGAGATTATTGACGTTAGAGATGAGACTGATTTGAACGGTTTAAAAATTACTGTTAGCTACAAAAAAAATACTGATGTCAAGATGCTTATGTTAAAGCTTTTTGATCTAACCTCCCTAGAAACCAGTTTTTCCTGCAATTTCAATATTCTCGTCTCCGGTCGCCCTAAAACTATGGGTATATATGAAATATTGGATCATTGGATCAGTTGGCGCCAAGATTGTGTCAGGCGCGAAGCCAATTTTGATCGTCAAAAGAAGGAAGAAAAGTTACATCTGTTAAAAGCTCTGGAATTGATCTTGCTGGATATTGATAAAGCGATTTCTTTGATCAGATTAACTAAAACTGAAAGCGAGGTCATACCGAATCTAATGTCCAATTTTGGCATAGATAAGGTGCAGGCGGAATTTGTAGCTGAAATTAAGCTGCGCCATTTGAATCGGGAGTATATCCTGAGACGAATTGATGAAATTGCTGAATTGGAAGCTGAAATCTATGAATTAAAAAGTCTGGCTGATAGTACTAGAAAAATCAACAGTCTGATCAGTACTCAATTACGCGATATTGCCAAAGATTACGGTCGCGAGAGACTAACGGTTCTGATTGAGCCGGAGGAAGTACCAGTTCTGAAAGAGGAAGATCTGATAGATGATTACAATATTAGGCTATTCCTTACCGAAGAAGGCTATTTTAAGAAAATGGCACTAACTTCTTTACGGGGTAATTTTGAATTAAAACTTAAAGAGGGAGACCGGATTGTCCAGGAAATAGAAACTACCAATAAAGCAGAAATAATTTTTGTGACCGATAAAGCGCAAGTCTATAAAATTTTTGCCCATGATATTGAGGATCATAAACCATCCTTTATCGGAGATTACACACCAAATTTGCTGGAGTTGGATGAAGGAGAAACTGTAGTTGTAATGTATGCTACAGATAGTGAGTTCACAGGGCAAATGCTTTTTGTTTTTGAAGATCGCAGAGCAGTTCGAGTTGATGTCTCCGCATATGAAACTAAAAACAGACGCAGAAAAATTGTCAGCGCTTACTCTGATCATGCTCCGCTGGTAGGAGCTGCATATGTAGGTGTTGATGAAAACCCTGAATTTGGTGTTATAAATAACCAGGGTAAATTGTTGATATTCTCATCCTCCCAAGTGACTTATAAATCTACTCGCACGGCTAGAGGCAGCTTTATTATGTCAGGCAGCAAGCTTGATAAGACAATCACAAATTTCTTAAACAGCGCTGAGTTGTCACAGTTGGAAGATCAGGACTATTATAAAGTGAAAAAACTTCCCGGTTCGGGACGGTACATACGCGATAAGGCATTTGAGGATAAGCAAATCAGCCTGGAGAATCTGTGATGTCAAAGGAATGGATGCCACCGGGAGGACCTGACGTATACCGTAAGGTTAAAAGAAGCAGACTTCGTCTTCTGATTATTATCCTGTGTCTTTTTTCTGTTTCTATAGTTATAGCCATAGCTATCTGGCCCAAACAAGTTGTGCGTGATACCGATATATATCTGGAAGCCATAGAGGAAAAAGATTATACGTATTTAATGGAACTATATTCCGCCACTAGAGATTTGGCTTTTGATAATACTAAATCGAAAGCAGTCAGAGAGGCGAATTTGGCAGAGATGCATGTCATCGAAACGCATATTAAAGACAAGACATTATCCATTATTGAACAGATTAAAAAGAATAACCCCCTTTCCGCTGAAGATAAAAATTTTCTGTCACTAACAGGTATTGTTAGCACAGAACTGATAATTGAGTTCTTGGAAGAACAAGGTATCGAATTTGTTAAAGATAATATTACAGAGTCGGATTTTGCTGAACAACTGAATACTTTACAACAAATTGACCGTTTCCAATCAATAGTTGAGCCGATTATTGATTCTTTGGAAGCCATAAAACTTGTTCAAGACGATGTGAAACAGGCTGAACAATTCGCAAGTGACAAAAATTGGCCTATGGCATACAAACTGTGGAATAACTTATTACTGGAAGAAGTGCCGCTAGCAGTTGGTAAATATGTGGAGCATAGAAAAAACGAGGTTGAGCAGACAGTATATGATGAGTATCATCAGAAAATATCCCAATACATCGAAAATGGTAGATATTATACTGCCAAAAAAGCACTGACAGAGGTTATGGTTTTCTTTCCGGACGATCCTGAGTTTTTAAGCTGGTATAGTCAGGTTAGTTCGGCTACTGACTCTGTCCAAATTAGTTGGAACCGGGCTATAGAGCATATCACAATGAGGCCGATTATTATTGATACTGCACGTGCTTTTGACAATGATATTTATGCCAAGCAGGCAGATTCTTTGATGATTACTGCCGATGAATTTAAAGCTATCTTAAGTCAGCTGCTGGCAAATGATTATATCTTAGTGCCTGGAGATAGCTTTATTTCTGAGAAGGGAAAATACACGCCAATTCTTATTCCTGAGGGCAAGAAGCCATTGGTTTTGGTCATTGAAAGTTTTGCATATTCCCCTTTAAGAGCAGAGAGTGGGACAGCTGAGTGTCTGGAGTTGACAGACCAAAATAAAATTGCCGGGGTGCTGACAGACCATATTACAGGCAGTAAAGAAATTCTTGAAGCCAATTCCGAAATAGGGTTACTCAATGCTTTCTGCCGAGAGCATCCTGAGTTTTCTTATGATGGGGCAAAGGCCACGTTAGCGATTACTGCTAACCGCAGCATTTTTGGGCATGTATATTCCCAAACTTCGCTGGATAATTGGAATGAAGAGAGGAGACAGCTGAATCTTGCCCCCCTTGAGTTAAGTCAGGATGAATTAATGATTAATCGAGCTAAAATAAAAGAAATTGCAGATGAGTTGCGCATAGAAGGATATACTCTGGCCAGTAATACCTGGGGAGGAATAAATATTCCAAACAGTAACCTTGAAGCTATAGTTAAGGATTTAAAAAAATGGCAGGATGAGGTTGAGCCTCTAATTGGTAAAGTTAGAGTTTTGCATTATCCAAATGGTGATCATGTTTTTTCGGATTCCACAAGATTATCACTTTTGACTGATGCCGGCTTTTGCATTCTTTCAGGATATGGGGACAAAGCATATATGGTTTCCGGCAAAGGCCATGTGCATACTGATAAAGTCTATATAGGTGGCGACGAACTGAGAAAACCCCAAAGGCAAAACCTTGGCCGTTTCTTTGATTCTGACACAATTTTGAGTAGTTCCCGGCCTTAATGATCGACCTTAATAATCGCATAGTAGTGATTGGAGTAGTGACTTAGGGCATGCTAAAATAGATAGATATGTGGCTGAAAAATTTTCGCAAACAAATGATGCCTGACTGGTATGTGACGGACCTTAGACGAGTTGATTGGTCCAAGCTTGTAGAGCGTGGAATTAAAGTTGTTATGCTGGATCTTGATAATACATTGGCACAACATGGCTCCAGCAGTGGTGATGAGTACGCCAATGAGGTTATCGCCGCAGTAAAGCAAGCTGGATTAATGCCTGCCCTGCTAACTAATGCGCGGGGTGAGAGAGGCTACCAATTTGCTGAAGCGACAGGGATCGCATATGAAGGCAGGGCCGGCAAGCCGGGTACTTCCGGAATTCTCAAGATAATGCAACGCTATCAAGTTACTCCTGATCAAGTAGTTTTGGTTGGGGATCAAATCTTTACAGATGTTTTGGCGGGTAAAAGAGCAGGTGTATTTATTCTGCTGGTCAAACCTCGTTTCCACAGCGAAATAATCTCGATAAAATTTAAAAGGTGGTTTGAAGCGCTGCTAATTAACAAAAGGGATTATGATTTTCTTGAGGATATCTTGCTCTAAATCATTAAATATTGTTCAGTCAGAATGGTTTGCGGACTGGTCAGATATAGCATAGAATATACGCGATAGATGAATATTTGCGCTAAATAGGCGTTTACGGAGGTATTTATGATTAGTGCAGGTGATTTCCGTAATGGAGTAAATTTCGTAATGGACGGTCAAATTTACCAAGTTGTTGATTTCCAGCATGTGAAACCGGGGAAAGGTTCTGCTTTTGTACGTACAACTTATAAAAATCTGAAGACAGGTAGTGTTGTGCAAAAGAGCTTTAATCCGTCGGAAAAATTTGAACAAGCTCAACTCAGTCGCCGTGATATGTCATATTTATACTCAGATGGTGATCTTTTATATTTCATGGATGTAGAATCCTATGACCAGATACCGATCGCAAAAGAAACTCTGGGTGATGGTATAACATTTCTCAAAGAAGGAATGACTTGTCGTGTAGTATCTTGGAGTGGGGAAATTCTCGAAGTTGAGCCTCCGACTTTTGTTGAACTTGAAGTTACCGAATGCGAGCCTGCTGTGCGGGGCGATACTGCTACAACTGCCAATAAGAATGCTACGGTTGAAACGGGTGCCGTTCTGAAAGTACCCTTGTTTATTAATCGGGGTGATATCATACGCATAGATACCAGGTCCGGCGAATATATGGAACGTGCCTAGTTATGTCTGAAGAAGCGAATCGTTACTCAATTAAAGGTGAGCGTACGATGTCGCAAGGCTTCGTGGCTCAGTATGCGGCGGAAGCTACAATGGCTACGGAAGGTGTTGACAGCCTTGATAGAGGTCTTATCGTGTCACTGAAAGAATCTATCGGTGTGAGCCATGAAGGCAAAGGAGTCAAGGTATCATTCCGAAGGGATCGATCGGATGCGGTTTCCATTACTGTTTACCCCATTATCGAATTTGGCTATGTGATGCCCGATGTTGCCTGGTCTATTCAGGAACATGTCAAAGAAGAAGTGGAGCTATACACAGGTCTTAATGTTGAGGCTGTTGATGTTCATGTAATGGGGGTCTCCGATATTGGTATCCAGACAGAATTAGATAAGGAATAATTTGGAAGATGAACAGAATTAATCGCTTTATAATTATAGCTTTCTCCTTTGTATTGGCTGTGTTTTTTTTGTTGATTTTACTAATGCTGTCCAATGAGTTTATTCTCAAAGGAATGATTGAAACAGTAATTGATATAGCACAAAAGCAGCCGTATAAAACAGTTGCTATGATTGCTTGCCTGATAATGGTGCTGATATCTCTAGCGGTTATGGTTGTTACGATCCTGACAGGCAGGATGAGAAAGCAAAGAGTGCGTTTAAATGAAATAGGCGCTATTGACATCGGTGTCGATGCCATAGAAAATATAGCGTTGAATGCAGCCAAAGCATCACAGTCGGGTGTCAAATCAGCTAAAGCTTGGGTTTCGCCTTATAAAGGTGGGAAAATCTCAGTTACTATGAATGTAATGGCTTATTCTGACGTCGAGCTACCATTAATGATGTCTCGACTGCAGGAAAGAGTGAAAAAGGATATTGAGAAATACACAGGCATTGAAGTGGCTGATGTTCAGGTTAAAGTAAATCGCGTAGAAGCCATTGCGGCTCGTGTTGAGCGCTGAGGACAGCGTAAATGGCGCCCAGAAATTTGTTGCAAATTATTCGTGATGGCTTCGCACGCAACAGCCCCGGTGTTGCCGGTGCGGCAATTGGACTTGCAATCGGCTTGCTCTGGGTTTTATTTGGCTTCTTTAAAATGTTATTTATTCTGATTCTAGGCGTTGTGGGATATTATGTGGGGGCGAAATATTTCAGCCAGCCTGATGCGATCAGATCCTTACTTGACAGATTATTTCCACCTGGCAGATTTCGCTGATCTATATAGAGGGGTGGTTAGAATTGAGTCGTAAACTAGCGCGCGAACGTGCATTTATGTTTCTATATAGCCTTGAAATTCAACCTGATGACTATATTTTACAAAGACGACTTTTTTTAGATGAATGGCGTTTATCCAGAGCTGATACTGACTTTTTTGATTTAGTAGTAACCGGTGTTCTTGAGCACAAAGAGGAATTTGATCGCGAAATAGAACCGCGGCTTATAGGCTGGGCTATTTCGCGTTTGCCACGCATTGACTTAACTATTATGCGGCTGGCATTGTTTGAAATGAAGTATTTAGAGGATATACCAACATCGGTATCTATTTCGGAAGCTGTTATTTTGGCGCGCAAATATAGTGACGAAAAATCAAGATCTTATATTAATGCTATTTTGGGCGGGATAGAGCGAGACAGCACATTTGCAAGGTGTAAAAGAACTGATGCCGTTAAGGATAACAAGGATGAAAATTCTTAGTGTCAGCGAATTGAATCAATATGTTGCCAGGGTTCTCAGTCAGGACTTTTTGCTAAATTCTCTCCGGGTAGAGGGTGAGATCTCCGGTGGCAAACTTTATCCATCGGGTCATTATTATTTTACTCTCAAAGACAGCAAGGCTCAGACTAGCTGTGTCTGTTTTAAATCTGCAATGTCTAATCTTGATTTTAAGCCAATTGATGGACAACATGTTATTGTTTCCGGATATGCCACCATTTATGAACAAGGCGGTAGGTTTCAGATCATTGTCCGTTCTATAGAGAGAGCGGGAGAAGGCTTGCTGTACGCCAGATTTGTTGAGTTGAGAGATCGTTTGCAGAAAAGTGGTCTCTTTGCTGAGGAGAGGAAGAAGAAAATTCCTTTTCTGCCGGAACGAATTGGCATTATTACTTCTTTGGAGGGGGCAGTTATTCGCGATATAGTCCATATTCTACGCAGGAGATTTCCCGGTTTTGTCATTAGAATTTTTCCGGTGTCAGTTCAAGGATCTTCCTCGGCCCAGGAAATTGTTACTGCCTTGGCATTGGCTAATAGTGAAGCTGACTGTGATGTTCTGATTATCTGCCGTGGCGGCGGCTCACTTGAAGATTTGATGCCATTTAATAGTGAAGAGGTTGCTCTGGCAGTCTCCGCTTCAGAAATTCCTGTTATTTCTGCCGTTGGCCATGAAACTGATTATACAATTTGTGATTTTGTTTCTGATCTGAGAGCGCCTACGCCCTCAGCAGCAGCTGAACTGGTTTTGCCTCGGAAGTCTGATTTATTGACAAATCTGGATATGTATCGCAATCGAATGAAGACACTTCTTTTACATACTTTTGCCCTGGCAAATAGCAAATTAAAACATTTGACTGAGCGCCCCGTTTTGAGACAGGGTGATTATTTGATTAGTTCACGGCTACAAAAACTGGATATATTAAGTTGGCGCTTGCAGAGCAGTCTGACTGCTGTATCTGCAGATCAACCATTACGAATTGCCAGGTTGAAAGATAGGATTGAAAGATCAAGTTTAAGCATACTGCAGCATCAATCTGTTCTTCTTGAGAAAGGCCGGAACATGCTCAGAGCAAATATGTCTCACAGGCTATCACAGGAACGTTTGGGTCTGGATAAACTGACGGCTAAACTGCTAGCTTTAGATCCCAATGCTGTTGTCAGGAGAGGCTATGCCAGGTTGAGCTGCATAGAAACCGGCAAAGCTATAAGCTCACTGGAACAGCTAGCTATAGGTGCCGATATACGCATTTATCTGGCGGATGGAATTGCTGATGCTAGGGTCAAAGAGCTTTTTCCTTTGGAATTATTAGAAAACTTGCAGGAGGGGAGCCTTCCTGATTGAATGAGAGAAAGGGAAATATCATCAATGGATAATAAAGAGACACAATTAGAATTAAGTTACGAGGCAGCTGTGGAACGTTTGGAAGAGATTGTTAATCTCCTTGAGAAGGGCGAGGCGCCATTAGAAGAATCACTTGATTTATTCAGAGAAGGTGTAACTTTGGCTAAAGCCTGCGAAGAGAAATTATCGGCGCTGACGGAGGAGATCAGCAAAATTCAGTTAGGCCCCGAGGGGATAATGATTGAAACTAAGGTTGAATTCCCGGATGCTTAAATCAGATTTTAATGCCGTACTTCTTCAGCACCAGATAGCTATCGAAAGCTTCTTGGAGGATTATACATCGAATTATACTGAAACCTCGGGAAGTAGTGCCGCTATAGCGTCCAGATATAGTCTGCTGGGCGGTGGCAAACGTATCCGGCCCATCTTGCTAATAGAAGTAGCTAAGTTGTATGGTGTCAAAGAGTCAGACTACCACCCTTTTGCGGCTGCAATTGAAATGATTCACACCTATTCGTTGATCCATGATGATTTACCGGCAATGGATGATGATGACCTAAGACGGGGGCAGCCCTCATGCCATAAAAAATACGGAGAGGCCACAGCAATTTTGGCAGGGGATCTTTTGTTGACAGCCGCTTTTGAGATTATGTTGCGTGATATATCTCATTCATCTGCGTTAATAGAAGAAAAGATTCAGGCTGCACTGCTGATTGCTGAAGCTGCCGGCGGCCAAGGTATGATCGCCGGGCAATGTCTGGATTTGCAGTTAGAACAAGTCAAGGCTACAGAAATCATATTGACTGACCTGCAACATAAGAAAACAGGCGCCTTACTGGTTGCTTCTTTGCTGGCAGGAGCTGTTCTGGGAAAAGCTACTGAGTTTGAGATCGGCCTATGGAAGCAGCTAGGTTTAACATGGGGTTTAATATTTCAGATGGTGGACGATGTGCTTGACTTTACTTCTGACGCGTCAGTGCTTGGAAAATCAACCGGTAAAGATGAGCGCGATCAAAAAAGTACCTTTGTTACGGTCTATGGTCTTGATATGACAAAGGAGTTGATCAGAAAAGAACAGGGTAAAGCCTCAAAGCTGCTGGAAATATTGTCAGAAGGGCAGGATATCGGTTTTTTTATGGCCTTGAACGATTATCTTCCTGAACGGGCTAAATAGGATGGCAACAGTAGATATGGACAGTTGGCCCACAGCACAGGACATAGGTGCAATGACTCTACAGCAAAAGGAGCAGCTTGCTGAACGACTTCGTAACTATATTATCAAATATACTGCTAAAAATGGCGGCCATTTGTCTTCAAATCTTGGAGTGGTAGAGTTAACAATTGCCCTATTGTCTACGTATGATTTTCCGACTGATTCTGTAATTTTTGATGTGGGACATCAGTGCTATAGTTGGAAGATTTTGACCGGAAGGGCTAAAGAATTTAAAAACCTCAGACAGGAGGGAGGTATCTCAGGCTTTCCTAAAACAGCAGAGAGTGAATATGACAGTTTCAATACGGGTCATAGTAGCACATCAATGTCGGCAGCATGTGGCCTGGTACGGGCGCGCAAACTGCGCCAAGAAAGTGGGAAAGTAGTTGTTATTATTGGTGATGGTGCATTGTCCGGAGGTATGGCATATGAAGCCATGAACGATATTTGCCAATGCGGAGACGATATTGTAATTATTTTGAATGATAATCAAATGTCAATTGATCATGTAGTGGGCGGATTTGCCAAGCATCTCGAGCGTTTGCGCTTGGCACCCGGGTATCTATCGCTCAAAAGCCGCTGGCTGACTAGATTGCAGCAAGTACCATTAATTGGAAATCTACTGGTTAAAAGCATTGAGGCATTGAAACGGACAGGGAGAAATATTATTCACAATTATCGTGGGGCCAGTTCAATGTTTGAGCAATTGGGGTTTAGATATTATGGGCCGGTTGATGGGCACGACATTAATCAACTGGAGAGATATCTGCGCTCTGCACGAGCAATAAAAGGTCCGGTGCTGGTTCATGTCATAACTCAAAAAGGTAAAGGCTATTCTTATGCAGAAGAAAAGCCTTCAGAATATCATGGAGTCGCCCCTTTTGAAATTGAGGTGGGAATTAACGGTTATCTTGAGACTGAGTCACAAGTTAGTTGGTCAGAGGTTTTTGGGCAGACGATGATAGAGCTAGGCAAAAACAATCCTGCTGTCTGTGCCATATCAGCAGCTATGACATCAGGAACAGGTTTACTGGAATTTGAGACACAGTTTCCAGACAGATTTTTCGATGTCGGAATAGCTGAACAACATGCTCTTACATTAGCGGCTGGATTGGCTAAAGGCGGTATGAAACCATTTGTAGCCCTTTACAGCACTTTTTTGCAAAGAGGTATTGATCAGCTCTTGCATGATATTTGTCTGCAGAATTTGCCTGTTACAATAGCGGTAGATAGAGCGGGAGCTGTCGGTGGTGACGGCGAAACTCATCAGGGGATATATGATTTGTCATTGACAATGTCTTTCCCTAATTTAGAGATTTTTGCCCCCGCAACTGCGAATGACTTGCGGTCACTGCTAAAAATAGCTTCAGAGAAGAATAATCCAGTGCTGATTAGATATCCTAAAGACTTGGCCTTTGATTTTCCTGAGATCGATAGACAGTCTCAGACCGGAGATAAATTTGATCCGTATTGCATCAGAAAGGTCAGGGCCGGAAAGGATATGGTTGTCTTGGCACTGGGGACTATGGTTTTTCCTGCACTGGCAGCCGCTGACGATTTACTAAAAAAAGGTATAAGCATCAGTGTATATTCATCTATCTGTGTTAATTCATGCAGTATTCATGATATTATAAGTATAATTAAAGATACGAAGCGACTGCTGGTTATTGAGGATGGCATCAAAAAGTCCGGTTGGGGAGAAAGCATTATCTCACAGCTTTGCTCCTCTGTAGATGGGGTAGTTTCAGAGCATCTGGGGATCATATATCCGCTGGCAGGCCAGGCTAAGCGATCCAGTTTACTTTCTGCCTCAGGTTTGGACAAGCAAGGCATAATCAAGGCAGTTGAATCGTTAATTATTCATGAATAGGTGACATGCAATGCATTTTGCTATCTATCCAAATGTAAGTCGTGATCCCGATTTAAAATATACGATGCGTCTGATTGATGCCATTGAGAGTAATGGTGGAACTGCCTGGATCTCAGCTCATGGTCTGGAGCAGTTCCAGTATGGAAATTTGCAGTGGGGTATACCGGAAAAACCTGAATTTGTTATCACTTTGGGGGGTGATGGCACTTTCTTAAGCTCAATGGGGATTCCTGGCCTAGAGCAAATTCCCAGAGTTGGTGTGAATCTTGGCTCAGTGGGATTCCTGCAAGAGATATTGCCTGAAGAGATCGAGACTAAAGTAAAGCATCTATTTGCCGGTGATTTTCAAATTGTTCACAGAGCTATGTTTTGTGCTGAGTGTTATGACCTTGCAGGTAAGGTTCATGCGCGGGTAGAAGCATTAAATGATGTAATGCTGACTCGGGGAGGATCATCAAATATTATTAAAGTTGATCTTTTTATCAATGGCAGCAAAGTTGAGATGGTTCCCGGCGATGGTGTGATCGTAGCCACAGCAACAGGTTCTACTGCCTATTCTTTGTCCTGTGGCGGTCCAATTGTGCATCCGAGTCTTGACATTATGGTTATCACACCAATCTGTCCGCATACGCTGCACAATCGATCGTATATCACTGATAGAAACAGTACCGTGCGCTTACAATTGGTTGATCAGTCAAGAACAGCAACGGTATCTGTTGATGGCAGGGCTATTATTCCGCTGCAAACGGGTGGATATGTTGATGTCTGTCTCTCAGACAAATTTCTACCCTATATTATTTTTGGTGAAGATAATTTTTATGAAAAACTACCAATCAAAATTCAGAAAAGGGGGATAAGTCAATGAAACCTTCAAAGAGTCAGAGACAGTCACGGATTCTGCAGATCATTCGCGAACGATCCATCGAGACTCAAGAGGAACTGGTCGAAGTGCTGCGCAAAACGGGTATGGAAGTTACGCAAGCAACAATTTCACGAGATATTAAAGAATTAGGTATCGTTAAAGTTTCAACAGGTGAAGGGAAACAGAAATATGTACCTATGGATCGGAGCGGAGAAGTGGCTTCAGGGCGTTTGATGAAAGTTTTTTCCGAAGCTGTAATCATGATTGAGGTAGCTGTTAACTTTGTAATCATCAAAACCTTGCCCGGCATGGCTCAAGCCGCTGCCTCTGCCTTGGATTCGATGCATCTTAGAGATCTGCTAGGTTCGTTGGCCGGCGATGATACAGTTTTTCTTGCAACTGCTTCGGATACTAAAGCGCAAGAACTTCGTTCTAAGTTAATTGCTCTGTCGCAATCCGACCCCCAAATGGGTCAAAGCCTTTTTGAGGAGAATTGAGCGTGCTGTCCCGGGTAGAGATTACAGACTTTGCCCTGATAGAACATATAGTCTTATCTCCCGGTCCCGGGCTAACTGTTATCAGCGGTGAGACCGGCGCAGGAAAATCTATTCTAATCGATGCAATTGGAGCTTTAACTGGTCAAAGAGCAAGCCGGGACTTTGTGAGGACCGGATCTGAAGAAGCTAAAATTGAAGCGGTCATGATTAAACATGGCCCGGCAGATGACAAAGACTTAACATCCGATTGTGACCAAGTGCTTTTGTCGCGAACAATTTTTGCCCAAGGAGGATCTGAGTGCAGAATAGATGGCCACCTGGTTAAGCTTTCTGATCTCAAACAATTAGGAGAGCGACTAATCTCTATACATGGCCAATATGATAACCAGATTATTTTTCGGGAAAAGGAACATCTGGAGCTACTGGATGCTTATGGCAAAGCGGATATTGAGCCATTGCTGGCAATCTATGAGTCACTGCGAAAGCAATGGCTAATAACTGTTGAAGCTATAGCCATTCTCGGCAATAATCCCCAAGAACGTGCCAGACAATTGGAAATATTGCGCTATCAAGCCAATGAAATTCGTACTGCCAATGTCAAATCGGGCGAGGAAGATGCTCTTAAACAACGTGCCAAAATCTTAGGTGCCAAAGAACGCATTCTGCATGACCTGGAAACAGTTCATCATATTCTCGGACAGGATGATGAACAGGCTGTTGGCTCATTACTGCAAAGAGCATTGGAAACTTTAGACTATTCCTCCTATTATAGTAAAAAACTAAAATCTTCCAGAGATCGTTTGCTTCACCTGGCATCGGAGATAGCCGAAATTAAAACTGAGCTTCTGGATTATGTCAGAAGACTGGACATAGATTCTGCGGAGTTATTGCTGATCCAAGACAGAATTGATCTTATCAATGAACTAAAGCGCAAGTACGGTTCCGATGAAACGGAGATACTTGCTTTTGCCGCTAAAGCGGAAGATGAGATTGAAAGGCTGCAAGCTAGTGCAGAAGATTTCAGCAGACTCAAAGAGAAACAGCGGAGTTTGGATGTTGATTTAAAAGAGATAGCCGAGCAGCTGCATAAAGAGAGATTGAGGCAGGCAAAAGAACTTGATGAAGCAATCAAAAATGAGCTGCTTGATCTTGATATGCCACATGTTCAATTTGTGACCAAAGTTGAAGGGGCAGTCCAAGGCAATGACCTGGCAAGCAGGTGGCCGGACAAGGGCACTGACAATGTTTCATTTATGATCTCACCCAATCTGGGGGAACCGCTCAAGCCGTTGGCGCAAATTGCTTCAGGCGGCGAAGCTTCACGCGTGCTGCTGGCAATTAAAACTGTATTGGCGTCTGTAGATAAGATACCTGTGCTGATTTTTGATGAGATTGATTCCGGCATTTCGGGAAAAACAACTGATAGTATTGCTCAGAAGCTTAAAACAATTGCCGAATCCTGTCAGGTTTTGTGTGTGACTCATAGTGCGCAGATTGCTGCCAGGGCAAATACGCATTATCTAATTAGCAAAAAGGTGCATTCCGGCAGAACTAGTACTAAATTAGAAATATTAGAGGCGGAGTATAGAATTGATGAGATCTCGCGCCTACTATCAGGCCAGCCCAGTGATCCTGTTAGCCGCAAATTGGCGGAACAGTTGCTGAGCAGACATTGAAAAATTAGGAGGATTTGAGTGAGTACGCCACATATTGAAGCTAGAAAAGGCGATATTGCAGAGACCATATTGTTACCTGGTGATCCTTTGCGCGCCCAATTTATTGCAGAGAATTTTTTTGAAAAACCTGAATGCTTTAATCGAGTGCGCAATATGCTGGGATATACCGGTGAGTATAAGGGGAAAAAGGTTTCTGTGATGGGAACCGGAATGGGGATTCCCTCCCATGCAATTTACACACATGAATTAATTCATAACTATGGAGTAAAGAGGCTGATCAGAGTCGGCTCCTGCGGCGCATATATGTCCGATCTAAAGCTCTATGATATTGTTTTGGTGCAGGGAGCTTGCACGGACTCTAATTTTGCCAAAAACTTTAATTTGCCGGGTACATTTTCTGCTCTTGCCAGTTGGGATCTGCTTTTTAAAGCCTACTCTTTCTGTCAACAGGAAGGGATTGACGTCACGGTTGGTAATGTACTTAGTTCCGATATTTTTTATAATCTCGATAGTTCTGACTGGCAGCGCTGGGCGGCGATGCAGGTTATAGCGGTTGAAATGGAAGCATATGCTTTATATTGTAATGCAGCATTTGCAGAAGCTGAGGCGCTGGCAATACTTACAGTTTCAGATAATTTGGTTACAGGGGAGAAGACTACTGCTAAAGAGCGAGAAGTAGGTTTTGCGAAAATGATGCAGATAGCGCTCTCTCTGATCTGAGCCTTTATATTTTAGTTATCCACCAGGAGAACTTAAATGAAAAATAATGAACTGATCATTACGGGTAATAATCTGACACTATTGGATGTAGAGGCGGTTGCTAGGCGTAAGCGCAGGGTTGCTCTAAGCGATCAGGCGAGCCAACGGATAAGTAAGGCTAAGGATCTGGTTGATAAGATCGCCGGATCGAATAAAGCGGTATACGGTATTTCTACCGGGTTTGGAGAGTTGAGCACAGTCCATATCAGTGAAGATAAAAATCTGTGCTTGCAACGCAATTTGATTCTCAGCCATGCCTGCGGCATGGGTAATCCTCTCCCGGAAGATATTGTGCGTGCTATTATGCTGCTGCGTCTGAATACAATGGCCAAAGGGTTTTCCGGTGTTTCTCCCTCTGTGACCGCTTTGCTTACTGAATTTTTGAACCGAAATATTATTCCTTATATACCTGAGCAAGGGTCTTTGGGTGCCAGCGGTGATCTGGCTAATCTTGCCCATATGGCACTGGTTCTGGTAGGAGAAGGGAAAGCATGGTATGAGGGGGAGCTGTTGCCGGGCCAAGAGGTTTTAACACGGGCCGGGCTGGAAGCAGTTGTTCTGTCAGGAAAAGACGGACTGGCAATTATTAACGGAACGCAAATTATGGCCGGAATCGGGGCTTTGGTACTTTATGATGCTAAGGATTTGTATTTTGCTGCCAATCTGGCCGCGGCTTTGACTTTTGAAGCTTTGCGCGGGATAACTTCCGCCTACGATAAGAGAATCCACCAGGCGCGACCGCACTGTGGGCAGATTGAGACTGCCAATTTTCTGCTACGAGCCTTACATGGCAGTGAATATGTTGACAGTAGACCGGATGCTGTACAAGATCCGTATACCTTGCGTTGCGTTCCTCAAGTGCATGGTGCAGCCATAGATGCCTTAGCATATGTGGAAAGGGTTCTTGAAACTGAATTTAATTCCGTAACTGATAATCCACTGATTTTTGTAGAAACAGAGGAAGTAATTTCAGGTGGAAATTTCCATGGCGAGCCACTGGCTTTAGCTCTTGATTTTCTAGGCATTGCAGCGGCAGAATTGGCAAATATGTCGGAAAGACGCATTGAGCGCCTGGTTAATCCGCAGCTGAATTATGGTTTGCCGGCTTTTTTAGTTAAAAACGGAGGTGTCAATTCCGGCTTGATGATCCCGCAGTATGTGGCAGCTTCGATTGTTTCTGAGAATAAAGTGCTTGCTCATCCGGCCAGTGTCGATTCCATTCCGTCATCCGCTAATAAGGAAGATCATGTTAGTATGGGGGCCATTGCTGCCCGCAAAGCGAAGCAGATTGTGGATAATGTACGGCGGGTGCTGGCTATTGAATTTCTTACTGCGGCTCAGGCTTTAGATGTACAGGCGAAAAAGCAGCTGGGCCAAGCTACGTCGGCGCTCTATGATAGGATTAGAGAGAGAGTACCTACCTTGAAGAAAGATAGGGTATTGTCTGAAGACATGAATGAACTGGAAGATCTGCTTTCAGATCCTGTATTCTATCGAGACATGCGGCAAGTGCTGAGAGAAACAGATTGAAAATAATGATGGAGGATCAAGATGTTTTCACAGGTGATTGAGTGTATTCCTAATTTTAGTGAAGGTAAAGACTCTGCAAAATTGCAGCGAATCATTGCTCCTTTTTATCAGGATGAGCAAATCAGGGTATTAGATTACAGTCTCGATGCCGATCATAATCGGGCCGTCGTTACCGTTATCGGGACCTATGAAGGATTGAAACGCACTGTTCCGTGTGTAATTGGCCTGGCCCAGCAAGAGATAGATCTAAGAGTTCATCGGGGCGCTCATCCCAGGATGGGAGCTACGGATGTCTGTCCTTTTGTGCCGATTAGAAATACTGATATGGAGACCTGTATACAACTTGCGCGTGAGGTGGCAGAGATTGTCGCTGCCGATTATAAGATTCCGGTTTTCCTTTATGAAAAATCGGCCACCAGCCCGGAAAGAGAGAATTTGGCCAGAATTCGCAAAGGTGAATTTGAAGGCATGAAAGAAAAAATGCTGGCCGATGAGTGGAAACCTGATTTTGGACCGGGACAGCCGCATGAAACAGCAGGTGTAACTGCTATAGGAGCCAGGATGCCCTTAATTGCCTACAATATTAATTTAGGCACTTCAGAATTAAAAATTGCGGATGAAATTGCCCGCAAGGTGCGATTTGTAGGCGGAGGACTTCGTTTTGTCAAAGCTATGGGCGTTGTTCTTGAGAGAAGAAATATCGTCCAGGTTTCGATGAATTTAACCGATTATACTAAAAGCAGTCTGTATCAAGTTATGGAATTGGTGCGGGCTGAAGCTAAAAGGTATGGTGTACCGGTGGTAGGAAGTGAAATAGTAGGTCTGTCACCTTTAGCAGCTCTGCTTGATGCTGCTAGCTATTATTTGCAACTAGAGGACTTTGGGCTTGATCAGGTGATTGAATCACGGCTCTTAGATGCTGAATGATAACGAGATTAATTATATGAGTGGGAAAAGGACTATTATCCGTTCGCAGGCAATTTTTACTGCTGAGAAAGGTCAGCCTGAGCTGCTGGATGGCTATATTAATGTGGAAAATGGCCTGATTACTGAGGTTGCTGCGGGTGAGATTCCTGTTGCTGCCAAAGCCAGTCATTTACTGATTGATGTTGGTGACCATATGGTACTTCCCGGCTTTATTGATCCGCATACACATCTGGTACATGGTGGTATGCGTGAACAAGAGCTGGCCTTGAAATTAGCAGGCAAGTCATATATGGAGATTCATGAAATTGGCGGCATTTTAAGTACTGTAAGAGCTACCAGAAGCCTGACAGAGCAAGAATTATATGATAAAGCCTGGGAAACGCTTGATCGTATGCTCACTTTTGGTACCACTACTGTTGAAGCCAAAAGCGGATATGGGCTGGATTTGGCAACCGAGTTGCGGTGTTTGCAAGTTGCTGATTGTTTAAATGCCCGGCATCCTATTGACATTGTGAGCACATATATGGGGGCCCATGCCTTACCGCCTGAGTTTGCCGGGGACGTACATGGCTATGTCGATTTTATGTTGAAGCAAGTGATGCCGGTGATTAGAGAGCGAGGGCTGGCAGAATTTTGTGATATCTTCTGCGAAGAAGGAATCTTTGATCTTGATGTTTCGCGCCGGTTTTTGCAAGCAGCTAAGGGGATGGGCTTTTTGCTGAAAGTACATGCCGATGAGATCGTCCCGCTTGGTGGGGCGGAGCTGGCCGCAGAGATGGGAGCAGTATCGGCAGAGCATCTGATGGCAATTTCAGATTATGGGATTGAGAGATTGGCTGAAGCCGGTACAGTGGCGGTTCTGTTGCCGGCTACAACTTTTTTCCTGATGGCGGATAAATATGCTCCTGCCCGTAAAATGCTCGATCATGGAGTTAGAGTAGCTCTGGCAACTGACTACAATCCTGGCAGCAGCCCCACAGAGAATATCCAGGTTGCTATGTCACATGCCTGTTTCGGCATGAAAATGCAACCGGATGAAATCCTGACAGCAGTTACTATTGAAGCGGCACATGCTCTGCGCAGAGAGACTGAAATAGGTTCACTGGCTCCCGGTAAAAGGGCGGACATTCTGATCACGGATGTCCGTTCCCCGGCGGAGCTGATTTATAGATTCGGAGTGAATCATATTGTTGAAGTTTATAAGGGGGGTAAGTTGGTAGCAAAACAGGGGAGGGTCTGTTATGAGTAAATTGATGGATAAGGCGACAAATGAACTATTGAACTTGGTGGGAAGCTCTGATCCCACACCCGGTGGTGGAAGTATGTCTGCCTTAGCAGGTGCAGTCGCAGCTCAACTGGGTCAAATGGTTTTTCGCTTGACCGAGGGAAAAAAGTCCTGGGCTGAATTAGATATTCGTCAACAAAAGTTACTATCATTAGATTTTGCTTCTCTGTCAACACTTGCGTTCGAATTGACACAGCTGGTTGACGAGGACGCGGCAGCCTATAATACTTTTATGTCCGCTCTGCGTTTACCTAAAGATACGGAGGCTGAGAAGGCAGCACGCAGCAAGGCTATGAATGAAGCCAGCTTGCTGGCGATGGAAACTCCCATGCAGATTGCGTTAAAGGGTTTGGCTGTATTGCGCCATCTAGGTGCTTTGGGTCGCTATGGCAACAAGAATTGTTTGTCTGATGTTGGTGTAGCAGCTTATTTGGCACAGGCCTGTGTTGAAGGCGCTCTCTTGAATGTCAGAATCAATCTTCCCGGGATTGGAGATGAGGAATTGTGTGCGAGGACTAAGAAGTCTATTGCCGGTATTATTAAAGATAAAGAGGAGTTGGTTACAGAAGTAACTAAAGTAGTGAATGAACGCATGGATTGTTAATCCAGGACGATCCGTGGGCGCCTTCGGCAAAAAAGCATTAGAAATATACGACTTGCAATAAACAGGCTTGTTCGCATAGAATAGATATTGTTCAGGGGAGCTTTAATAGCTGAGAGGACTGTGGTCGACCCTAGAACCTGAACCGGATAATACCGGCGGAGGGAGAACAGTTAATTGGGATTTTTACTTGACCTCCGCCATATAGGAGGTTTTTTTGTCTATAATTTCTCAGATGCTCTGTTATCAGTCAACTTGCGGCTGTTGTCCTGGCTGCCGATATATCAAAGGTAAATTAAGGCGGATATATTGTTTAGGTCAGGAATGGTATAGCTGAATGTGGTCTAGGTTTCGCAAAGCTATTCCCGCCTTGATAGTATTGGCAATGATGCTCGGCATGTTGCAAGTTCTTTCTATGGCTAAAATAATTCACTCTTTTGTATTGCCGGCCCCGGCGGCTGTATTTTCAGCACTTATTACACAGAAAGAGATTTTATGGCTTCATTGTCGAGAAACTCTGACAATTGCGTCCTTAGGTTTTATTCTGAGTATCATTTTGGGAATTATTATTGCTTTGTTAATGGATGCTTTTACTCTAGTGTATCGGGCTTTATATCCTTTGTTGGTGGTCTCACAGACGATTCCCACCATGATTATTACTCCTGTAATAGTCCTGATGTTTGGATATGGGGTGGTGCCGCGATTAATTGTGGTTTTGTTGGTCTGTTTTTTCCCAGTTGCTATCAATTTACTTCAAGGTTTTTCTGATGTCGACAAAGACCAGATTAAATTGATGCACTCACTGGGTGCTAATAAGTGGGAAATACTTCGTCATGTCAAATTCCCGTCAAGCTTGGTTCATCTGTTCTCCGGTATCAGAATTTCTGCTACCTATTGTGTGATGGCTGCTGTCCTGGCGGAATGGTCCGGAGGTATGTCCGGCCTGGGTATTTATATGCTAAGAACGAAGAGAGCGTACAGTTTTGATCGCATGTTTGCCTCAATCATTTTGATAATTATATTGAGCCTTCTGCTTTACTATTTTGTTATTGTTGTTGAGCGCCTGGTAATGCCCTGGCAGAGAGCGACAGTGACTTATGATTTAAGGAGGGAAAAATGAAAAAAGCAAAAGTAATTCTGATTATTTTAATCATGTTGATATTGGTTGTGTCTATTGTTTCCTGTCAGAAACAAAATAGTCAAAAAGGAAATGATACTCGATCTGACCAAGATCAGGCAGATGTTGGCGACTGTTCCCAGACGGAATCCGGCAGCAAACAGGAGTTGGCCGATGAGTCTCCAAGCCCTGGCGATAGTATGGAAACAAAACATGTGAATACACAACTACAAAAGATTACCTTTGTCTTAGACTGGACTCCTAATACAAATCACTCGGGCTTATTCCTGGCACAACAGCAGGGTTATTATGCTGAAGAGGGCCTAGATGTAGACTTTCAAGAATCTGATATGAATTTTATTGAAATGGTCGCTACAGGGAGTGCCCCTTTTGGCATTGCCAGTCAGGAGCAGGTTTTACAGGCCAGATCTTCAGAGGCAGAAATACCGATTGTAGCAGTGGCAGCAATTCTGCAGCACAATACTTCCGGTTTTGCATCTCCGGCGGGGCGCGGAATTACAACTCCCCGTGATTTTGAAGATAAAACCTATAGTGGTTGGGGTACAGAATTGGAGTTAGCCTTTATTGAGACCTTAATGAAACAAGAGGAGGCTGATTTTGCCAAAGTAAATATTATCAATCAATCAGCGAGTAATTATATTGCCGCAATGGAGTCTGAAGCTGACTTTGCCTGGATTTATTGGGGTTGGGATGGTATTAATTGTGAATTGCAAGCTTATCCTCTCAATTTTATCCTCCTGCAGGATATTGATCCTAGACTAGATTTTTATTCGCCGACGATCATTACCAATGAAACTGTAATTAACGATAATCCGGAGCTGATCAGACGCTTTCTACGAGCGACAGCCAAGGGCTATTCACTTGCAGTTGCAGAGCCTGATAAAGCAGTGGAGGCTGTTCTGGAGATGGCACCGGAGCTTGACAGAGAACTAGTATCGGCGAGCCAAAAGTGGCTGAGCAAGAAGTATATCGATGATGCATCTGTCTGGGGCACGATGGAGCTTGAGATTTGGTTAAGCTTCAAAAACTGGATGTTGCAATATGGGGTGCTGGAAAATGATTTAGATCCGGCGCAGGCATTTACCAATGACTATTTGCCGTGATAATAATGTAGTTTTGAGAGCCAAGGGGCTGGGTCGGGCCTTTAAGCAAGATTCATGGGTTTTGCGAGATATAAGCCTGGAGCTGAGGCGAGGTGAATTTGCTGCCGTATTGGGCTTGTCCGGAAGTGGCAAGACCACTTTGTTTAATATTTTGGCAGGTCTGGATCAACCGGATCTTGGTTCGGTTGAAGTGAATGAAACGATAGGTTATATGATGCAGAAGGATTTGCTCTTGCCCTGGAAGCGCATCATCGACAATATTACGTTACCATTAATTATCCGTGGCGTTGCCCGTCGTGAGGCAGAACGCAGGGCATTGCTTCATCTGCCAACATTTGGACTGGAAGGGCTGGAGAGAAGTTGGCCGGCTCAACTGTCGGGCGGAGAGAGACAACGGGCTGCATTGTTGCGGACCTATCTTCACGCCGGCACAATAATGCTGCTTGATGAACCTTTCGCCGGCCTTGATGCAATTACTCGCGAGAATATGCAGCAATGGCTTAAAAATATCTGCAATGAACTGAAGCTGACGGTTTTATTAATTACTCATGATATTGAAGAAGCCATTAATTTGGCTGACACGATCTATGTTCTGTCTTCCGATCGGCCGGCCGGTCTCCATCCGCCGCTCAAGATGGCGGATTATTTGGTTTCAATATCGAATAAATATAGTGATGAAAATCATATTGCAGGATCAAAGTCACAGAGCACATATCGTCCGGCTCCCGGACTTAAACAACAAATCAGGGAATTGCTTTACACATCTTTACTAACTTAGTTGCAGTTGATCTTAACGGCAATATTCAGTTGTTTAAACAAAGAATCCAGGTCCGGAGTCAGGTCAGCATTAATAGTAATAGTCTGGCGAGAAGCAACATGCTCGAATTCCAAATGGCAGGCGTGGAGAGCATGACGATTAATTAAATTATCGGTTAGCATCTGTTCCGGTTGGCACAGAGTCAGTGCTTGCGGTAGAAGATCCGGTCGTACATAGTCTTGTTCAACGGTAATATTTTTTAATTGTTGTAGGCCATACATGGTATCTCCGACCAGAGGATGAGCATGCCATAAGCAATGCAGCCTGATCTGATGAGTACGCCCTGTTAGCAGTTTAAAGGATACCAGTGAAACATTAGCATCAGTTGAGTGGGCAATCTCTCGATAAAGAGTGACTGCCTCTTTACCGTCAGGACTGATTACTCGTCGCATGAAGCTATCCTCACTGCGTTTTACGGATCCGGTGAGGGTACCGCGAGGCGGATAGAAACGACCATGTACCAGACCAAGATAATTTTTTTTCATCTTACGAGTTGATGTAAAATGATGTGCAAAGGCCATTCTGGCGATCAGAATGACACCACTTGTTTCACGGTCTAGTCTGAGAATTGGATGTAAGGGAGTAGTGGACAGTCGATCGGTAATGGTTCCTGTATTATGAGTTGCCGTTGGATGAATGACTTGGCCGGGTTTTTTATTGATAGCGACATACCAGTCGTCAATATAGATAACATCTAATTCAGGATCCTGTCGCAAGCCAGCTTGATCCTGGGGTTCAGGCAAGCTTATCAACAGAATTTCTCCTGAGTTTATGCGGTCGATCAGGCGTAAAGAACGACCGTTAACGGTGATGCTGCCCAGTCGTCGGACTTTTTTCAGCAGTCTGTTAGAAAAACCAGCCTGTGTTAAAACCTGCCGGACTGTTTTCTGATCATCTTCGTCCTTGCATTCCCAAGTAAAAATCATTTCTATTATATTTTACTATAATCTTTACTTATCTTTATTCGAAAGGATCTAAGAGACCGGATTGTGAATAAATTGACAGATATGCACCTTTATCTATAAAATACAGGATAGTATTCACGGCGCCTCAGCGGGCGTTGCTTATGTTTTAACTCGCAACTTGAAAAATTAATTATGGAGGTGATTAGACATAGAGTGGCTATATTTAGTTATTGGCTTGATTATAGGCGCTGTACTGATAGCAATTATTACGGTTACCTGGTACAGACGCGGTCTGAGTAAACAGAGCATTGCACTACAAGAGCAGAAGTTAAAAACTGCTGAAGACATAAAAACGTTGATCTTAGAAGCGCGTAAGGAAGGTGAAAACAAGAAACGTGAGTTTTTGCTGGAGGCCAAAGAAGAAGTACACAAAGCGAAAGCAGACCTAGAGAGAGATGCTCGCGACAAAAGAAGCGAGTTGTCACGAGAGAGAAACCGGATTGATCAAAAGGAAGAAGCTCTGGATCGCAGAGTCTCTGCCCTGGAACAAAAGGAGCAAGATATCGAGCAAAGACAATATGATTTGCTGGAAGCAGAAAAGCGGCTACAGGAGACTGAACAACGTAAAGTTGAAGAATTGGAACGCATATCTGGATTATCTGTACAAGAGGCTCAGAAACAGGTTCTTGATGAAGCCAGGTTGGAGTATGAACACGATATGGCAATCCTGTTTCGCCAAATTGAGGAAGAAACCAGGGAAAACGCCAATGTGATGGCTAAAGAGATCGTAGTGAATGCCATCCAAAGATATGCCTCAGATTTTGTTTCGGATGCAACTGTATCGGTTGTTTCCCTGCCTAATGAAGAAATGAAAGGCAGGATCATCGGTAGAGAAGGTCGAAATATTAGAACTATCGAAACAATGACCGGAGTCGATTTGATCATTGACGATACTCCGGAAGCGGTAATTTTATCCAGCTTTGATCCGATTCGACGCGAGATAGCCAGAATTGCCATAGAAAAGCTGGTTCAGGATGGGCGTATCCATCCTGCCAGGATTGAGGAAACGGTTGAAAAAGCTAAGAAGGAAATCGACCAATCAATCAAAGAAGCTGGCGAAGATGCTGTTTTTAAATCCGGTGTCGTTGGTATCCATCCTGAAGCTGTTAAGATACTTGGACGCTTAAAGTATCGCACCAGTTATGGTCAGAATGTCCTACAACATTCTGTTGAAGTAAGCGGAATTGCTGGGATTATGGCCTCGGAACTGGGTCTTGATGTAATGTCTGCCAAGAAAGCAGGTTTACTGCATGACATAGGTAAAGCCGTTGACTTTGAGATGGAGGGCTCACATATCCAATTGGGAGTTGATATTGCGAAAAGGCTTAAATTGGATGAAGTGACAACAAATGCTATCGCATCTCATCATGGAGATGAAGAACCAACAACAATGATTGCTTCTTTGGTGGCGGCGGCGGATGCCATATCGGCTGCCAGACCAGGTGCACGAAGAGAGAATGTAGAAACTTATATCAAGCGCATTGAAAAGTTAGAAGAAATTGCAAATTCAATGACTGGAGTCGAGAAGTCTTATGCTGTCCAGGCCGGGCGTGAAATACGAGTTATCGTTCTGCCGGATCAGGTTAAAGATGATGAAATGCCTCTGATAGCACATCGTATCGCCAAGCAGATCGAAGCGGAACTTAATTTTCCGGGTCAGATCAAAGTGAATATGATACGTGAAAGCAGAGTAGCAGATTACGCCAAGTAGTATTGAGTGAAACATACTGGTGAAAGGCGGAGGATTTGCACAAGCATTAATGCAAGAGATAAAAGATGCCGGACAGGATGTAACAAACCTGTCCGGCATCTTATTTAATATTGTTGTGCAACATTTTACTCTGAAGAGCTAACGATCAACCATTAATTCCTTCAGCTTGGAAACTGATATCTGGTCCCAATATACGTCCGGAAGCTTAACTATTCTATGATACAATTAGCTAGCGGAGGGCAGCATGAATATTCTGATGATTGGCGATATTGTTGGTCGTGAAGGCAGGGATGCCCTAACATTTTGGCTGCCTGCCTATAAAGAGGCACAGAAGATTGATCTCTGTGTAGCCAATGCCGAAAATTCCGCCGGCGGCAAAGGCATAACAGCCAATATTGTCAGAGAGCTAAGGGATGCCGGAGTGGATGTTATAACTCTTGGCAATCATGCATGGGAGCAAAGATCCTGGCTGGATGAGGCAGATAGATTTCCGGAAGTGATTCGGCCCTGGAATGGTGCTCCATCATGGCCCGGACAGGGATACTATGTTCATAAATATAATTGTAGCAAAGTATTAATCGTAAATTTGTTGGGTTATATTTTTATGCAAGGCGCAGATAATCCGTTCTTTTTTATGGAGCGCTACTTCCAAGATTTGTTAGACAGAATTAAGCCACAAATTACGATCATCGATTTTCATGCCGAAGCGACCGTAGAAAAATGTGCCATGGCTTGGTATCTTGCAGACAAAGTAACTGCCGTCTGTGGTACTCATACTCATGTACAGACAGCAGATGAGAGGATCATTGGTGCCGGTACTGCTTTTATTTCGGACCTTGGTATGACTGGCAGCATGGACGGAGTGATCGGTATGGACAGAGAGCATTCGCTGCGTCGCTTTTGTACTTATCTACCAACACCTTATAAGTTACATTCCGGCAATGTTCATATTCAGGGTGCAATAATTAATGTGGATCATCGCTGCGGTCAAGCGAGATCGATAAAAAGACTTGATATCAAATTAGAAGACATCAGATCATGAGAGAGTCCAGTTCCCCAATTTTATTTCGAAGGCGATATCTTTATAGAACTGCGTACAGACTGACAGCTCTAATATTAATCCTGATATTAATGCTCATCTCTACGACAGCCTGTATGTCGGAACAAGGTCAGAGTAATGAGACACTCGAAGCAATTTCTACATCAAGTCAGATCAACCTGCCATCTCCTGCAACAACTATTAAGCCGGGTACAGGTGAGTTGAGGCTGTGGTGGCAAAAACCACAGGATTACAGCCCCCTGAAACCAGCAACAGCAGAACAGAAAGGTATCTATAGTTTGCTATACCAGACCTTGTTTGCTATTGATGATATGGGTTATATCTGTCCCGAGATAGCGGCAGATTACAGATGGTCAAATGACCGTCTTAAAATAAAAATAGATCTTGAACCCGGCTTAGAATTTTCTGATGGCACAATATTAAAACCGGAAGATGTTAAAGCTTCAATCGAAAGTTGGATAGCAAACAGGGGATGGCTCGTCAACAGCATTCCCAGTAGTGATGATGTGTTGTCAGGACAGGATGACATAATAGATGCAACTGCTGAGCAAAGCCTTTCAGATATGGCGGAAAACGTTAATTCTACTACGGTTGAAGTTACAGAGGATTCTGTTGAAACACTGCAAACAACTGTGGAACTAGCTGAGAATACAGAAGAAGATGTTAGTGCTGATCCTGCTAAGAGCAACGACAGTATGAGCGCTGAAACCTCTGAGACAGGTTTAACAGTAGATGATATCTGGGCAAATGCTGACGCCCCTTCTCCGAACATTGAAGATCTAATCTTTCTTAACCGTGAACAGGCGATGGCCGCGATTAAGCAAGTGGTAGCTAAAGATTCTTTTATTGAAATCCATTTGTCAGAAAGATGTGATAATTTACTTGATTTTTTAGTTATACCGATCATACCTACTGTTTATTCTAGCGGTTTGCTATCAGCATTTCCGCCTGGAACCGGGAGTTGGTATTGTGCAGAACAGCTGATTACCGGTGAAGCTAAATTAAAGCGAACCAGAAATGATAATGAGCTGGCAATTCAAGTTTTAGCTTATGATTCGCATCAACAGGCGATGAAAGCTTTCCTTAATAAGGAAGTTGATTTGCTTCTCTTATCTGCCACAGCTTGGCCCAGATTTGGCGGGCTAAAGGATCTCAGAACCCGGAAACTTCCGACCGGTAATTTTGTTTATTTACAACTAAATGTAAATGTTCCACCTCTTAATAGCAAGTCATATTTCCAGTCTATTACCAAGGCTTTTTTGCGCTCAGCCCTGACGGTGGACAGGCCAGCTGGATCCTGGCTTTATTCTCCAATTCCAGAACGGGGCAGTCACCCCTTTTTGCCATCTGCTCAGGAGATAAAGCAAAAGTTAGAGGAGTTATCGGCTGAGGCTGATTTTGTGTGGCTGCATGATGATCCGGTTCAACCTTTGTTGATGACTTGGCCTCAGTTTGAGGAGGCGGATATTGTAGGTGAGCAAATCAGAAGAGAATTGAGACTACAGCAAGTACCGGTTGTGCGAGCAGGGGAAAGTCTGATCCCGGAGAGTACGTCTGATCCCTCTTTAAGTCCGACACCAATGGAAACTTTGCCGCCAACACCTACACCGGATCCCAATCTTATATATTTACCCAGTATTACGCCTGAACCGACCCCGACAGCACTTGATCCGGCGCAGGTGCCTGAGACAGCAGCTTTAGAACTGGTACTCTCTGCAGCTGATCTGTACGAGCCGTATCTGTTTTTTAAAACAGCGGGAGAAACAGGGGTACCGGAAAATGAATCACTGTTAGTACTCAAAGAATTATATTCCCTGAGATTAGCAGGGAGATCATCTGAGGCGTCCGGAATCAGGGATGACTATAGTAATAATTCCGGAGCCAGATTGGCAGGTATAATGGCACTAATAGAACTATTGCAGCAATACAACATGATTGGAATTGCTGTGCCCTGTAATGTTGTCTGCTATGGTGAGAGGATTGAAGGTGACATAGGTCTGAATGTTGATAATCCTTATTTTGGATTGGAGGAATTAATTATATGGCCGTAGTAACTATATTGATCCTGGTTGTCCTTGACCAGTATAGCAAGGCCTTAGCGGAATATTATCTTGCTGAGGGGGCCGTTAAGATTATCCCGGGTTTTTTCGAGCTGGAACTGACATGGAATTCCGGGGCAGCTTGGAATTTTCTTGCTGCAAAAAGTTGGGGCATAGTTCTCCTATCTATCAGCTCTTTGCTTGTAAGCGCAGTGGTTTTATTCTATTTGGGCAGAGCTCACGGTTTAAAGGCCAAAATTGTTCTAGTGCTCATTGCTGCGGGCGGTATAGGCAATTTAATTGATCGCATTCGCTTTGGACGAGTAACTGATTTTCTATCATTTACCTTTGGCTCATATAAGTTTCCGGTTTTTAATCTGGCGGATACATTCGTCACGATAGGAGTTATTTTGGCGATAATTTTTTTGCTCCTGGATCATAGTTTTATAGAGCAGATTACGGGAAGTATCATTTCTGAAATAGGTGATGCTAAGTGACGATGAGAACTATAGTTGCCATGGAAGACGCACCTAGACTCGACAGCTGGCTGGCTCAACAATGCGGAGTTTCGAGATCGGCTATAAAGCAATTAATTTTGGCAGGTAAAGTATCTTTAAATGCTAAGGCGGTCAAACCCTCTCAGGCAGTAATGAGAGGTCAGACATTTTTGGTTGATGAGGAGCAGAAACCATCTGATATAATTCCCGAAGAATTGCCTTTAGATATAGTTTACGAGGATGAGGTACTGTTGGTAGTCAATAAAGCTAGAGGAATGGTAGTTCATCCTGCGGCCGGAAATCACAAAGGGACTCTTGTCAATGCTTTATTGGCGTATAGCTCAGCCAATCTCTCTAATGTCCAGGGATATGATCGTCCGGGTATTGTCCATCGGCTTGATAAAGATACTTCCGGCTTGATAATTATTGCCAAGAACAATCAAGCTCATCGCCATATTGCTAATCAGCTGGCAAAAAGATCGCTAGTGCGTATTTACCATACGATTGTCTGGGGTCAAATGGAAGCAAAAACAGCATTGGTAGATGCACCTATTGGCAGAGATCCCCAAAATCGTCAAAGGATGGCAGTGACAGCGAGTGGGAAACCTGCTGTTACTAAAATAGACTTGATTGAACAAGCTTGCCGTGGAGCGCATCTTTGTTGTCAATTGACTACGGGTAGAACTCATCAAATCAGAGTTCATTTATCATATATCGGTCATCCTATAGTAGGTGATGTCGTCTACGGCAAAAATAAACCTACCATCTATCGTGACGGTCAGTTATTGCACGCTAAAAGTCTGGAATTTATCCATCCTGTATCCGGGAAGACGATCAGTCTATCATCCGAGCTGCCGCCGGAATTTGATTTTGTTATGGGGTATATGCGTGGTGAAAGGGAAGATTAGATCTTGGAAAGGATTGCACTCCGGCAATAGTACTGATCATCGAAGTAGCGAACTATTGAGACAGGAGATAAAATTACTGCTATTTGTCTTGCTCATCATGTTTGGAATTTCAATCTCAGTTATGATTAAAAATATTGGAACTCACAATGAAGTGGAAGAAATCTTTAGTCAGTATGAAGCAATACAGAATGAGCTTAATACTCTAGTTCATAACAATGAATCTCTATTGAGACAGCAAAAGACTTTGGAGAATAAGCGACGGGATTTATTGGATTCGCTGGAGATTAAGACTAAGCGTCCGGAGTTAATACAAGAATTAAGATCAGCAAGACTCCTTGCAGGTCTGGAAACTGTAACCGGAATAGGTTTGACGATTACAATGAATGATAAAGAAGGATATGATCCATTAGTAGATAAATCGGATGCCTTAATACATGACGGAACAATTACCTATATAATTAATTTGTTAAACGGAGCGGGGGCAAGGGCTTTATCTTTTAACGGAACTAGAATTACTGCTGTACCTCAGATTTATTGTATTGGCCCGACTATTTTATTCTACTCTAGGCGCTTGGCACCACCCTATGTGATTATTGCAATTGGACCTATAGAGGAAATGTTGGCAGTTTTAGAGACTGATAGGTATCTACAGAGAATTACTTCGAATGAGGTCGGGATCCGTATGGAGATCCAGACAGGCCAAGTAGTCATTCCAACGTTCTCGGAATACGAAAATTTCAGAGAACATATTACCCATTTGGAGGCCACCAGAAATGAAGATTAGATTTGGTCGCAGCACCTTTGTAATTGTTATATGCATTGTCCTAGGTATTTTACTCGCTTTACAGATGAAAGGGCTCAATAGAAAATCTGTGACCAGGGACAGTTTACAGGAGCTACAGAATTCTGTGATTGAATATCAAAAAAAGAACCAGGATCTTGATAGGCGTAATAATCAGTTGCACGACTATATCAGAACCCTTGAGAATGAGCTGAGCGGATCTGAAACCGGAGCTTTAGCAAAAATTATTGAAGAAAAAGAGCAATATGCTATTTTTGCCGGCTTGCGAAAAGTTGAAAATGACGGAGTGATTATTTCATTGACTAGCAATGCTCCAGCCAGAATGAGAGATTCGGTTCTAAGGCAATTTGTTAATGAACTAGCTTCACTTGGCGCCCAGGCAGTTTCCATTAATGGCGAGCGCAAGGTGGCTACTACAGAAATCAGAGCTAATGATGACCAGATTATTATCAATGGCGTTCGTTTTGATCGCAACGATACCTTTGAGATCAGAGCAATTGTTAATCCGGATTCGATAGACGAATACATTATTCCGTATCTGGAGAATGTGCGAGAGGTAATTCTCAAAGAATTGGAGGGCGAAAACTGGACAATCACGATTAAACATGAAAAGAAATTAGTGATTCCTGCTCTGCGTGAAGATAGGATTGCGTACCAAAATGATTTGCTGGTACCTGTAGAATAAAGTTATACTACTTTCATATGGAATATACTATTCAATTCGATCATACAAGTGCGGGAATGGCAGTATTGGGAGCCTTCAATGGCCATGCAAAGCTTGTTGATGAATCTTTCCAGGTAGAAACTGAAGCGACTTCGAATGGCTTGGTCATACGCGGTGATAAACCGGAAAATATTACTGCTGCAACCGAAGTTTATCGCAAGATGAATGATTTGCATGATAGTGGTCAACCATTGACGGATCAGTTGGTGAACTATTTGATTAATATCGTCAAGGATGGTGAAGTTGAGGCTTTTAAGGAATTCTCGCCGGACATTATCTGCGTTAACTCAAAAGGCAGACCACTCATGAGTAAGACATATGGACAAAAAAAATATATCGAGTCCATAGAAAAAAATGAATTAACATTTGCCATAGGCCCGGCAGGTACGGGCAAGACATATCTAGCGGTAGCAATGGCAGTTAAGGCTTTTCGCGCTCATGAAGTATCCCGGATTATTTTAACCAGACCTGCAGTTGAAGCAGGAGAAAAACTGGGTTTTTTACCGGGTGACCTGCAAAATAAAGTTGATCCGTATATGCGTCCTCTCTATGATGCACTAAATGATCTGATGGGCAATGAGCAATATTTAAGAAATTTAGAAAAGGGACTAATTGAAGTTTCGCCTCTGGCATATATGAGGGGCCGTACGCTAGATGACGCTTTTATCATTCTTGATGAAGCACAAAACACGACCAGAGAACAAATGAAGATGTTTTTGACCAGGATAGGATTCCATGCTAAAGCTGTGGTAACCGGAGATATTACCCAAATTGATCTTCCTGTTAATACTTGGAGTGGTTTGGAAGAAGCGGCACTGCTGCTAAGTAAGGTAAAAGGAATTGGTCAAGTCAGGCTTACCCAAAGGGATGTCGTACGAAACCCTTTAGTGCAGCGAATTATTCAGGCCTATGAAGAAGCTGAAATGCTAAGACAAAAGAAAAAGCGAGGAAACAGAAGATGAAATCTAATGCTAAAAAGAGAGTAACTTTGATCACGCTTTTGTTGACAGTAGCAATTTTTACTTTCTCTATTTATATTGGTTCTCAGCCGGAAAAATATAACCTGAATATCGGCGACGTCAGTGACTATGATATTGTAGCTCCACGCGCAATTGCAGATAGCATTGAAACACAAAAACGAGCAGCTCAGGCTCAGGCAGATATCCAAACTGTCATGATGAGATCAGAGCAAACCAGTTCAGCAGTAATTTCAGATGTGACGCGTTTTCTGGATATTGTGCAAGAACGCAGAGAAGCAATTTATAAAGTTCAGCCCCCGGAGACCGAAACTCCTGATTCCGAAGGTGACAATTCCAGAGGGGAGCCTACGAATGAGACTAAACAAGAACCGTCAACCAATTTACGTCAACCAACAGAAACTGAATTTCAGCTTTCTGCCTCATCCTTGATTTCAGGTCTTGATCAGACTCTTGGTCTTACTCTGCCGGCTGCAGATGCCCAACAGTTGATGAAGATGTCAGAAGTCCGTTTTAACAATTTTTCGGAAGTACTGCTGACTCAGGCAGAAGCTATTATGGCGGACTCACTTGACCAGGCACGTCTTGCCATGGCAATTAATGATGCCACTGAAAGCCTCAAAGACAACAGTGAATATTATATAGATGACGTGACATTAGTTGGCCAGACTCTACAATTGATTTTGAAGCCTAATGTTGTTCCCAATGAGGAAGCAACGATCAATGCGCGAAAAGCTGCCTATGATCGGGTTATAAATAATCCGGTAATGGTAAACAGGGGAACTCGAATCGTTTCCAAGGGCGATATGATAACTGAGGCAAACTGGCAAATGCTTTTAGATCTGGATCTGACCGGTAAAACCGGAATTGATTGGTTGCGTCTGCTGGGGATTTTACTGCTAGTTATTATTTTAGCTGGTTTAGCCGTATTATATTTCCAACGTTATCATCCCAATATTGCTGAGACTCCAAGAACTTTGCTCGCACTGTCTCTGGCACTTTTGGTTCCGATGTTAACTTCTATTTATCTGGCTCAGCATAATCCTCTGACGCCGCCGGTTTATTTTGCGGCAGTAGTAATTGCTGCTTATTTCGGTTTTAGAACTGCAACTGTCATGTCTATTCTATTAATCATCATGATAATACCTATGACAGGTTTTGAGATGGCATTCCCCATGACAGCGCTAGCCGGCTGCATGGTGGCGTCCTTATACACAAAGGGAATCGGACGCCATGATAATTATGCCAAGATTATTGTTTCTACTGCTTTGGTAACTCTAAGTATGAGTTCTGTTTTCGGCTTATTGGCTCATGAACCACTGGATAAGATGCTTACGCATATATTGCAGGCAGTTCTTAGTGGAATGTTTTCTGTCGTAGTGGCAATTGGTGTCATGCCTATTTTTGAAATGATTTTTAATACAGTATCACCTCTGCGTCTGATTGAGTTGTCCCAGACCAGCCATCCTTTGTTAAGGCGATTGTTTATCGAAGCCCCTGGTACATCGCAGCATTCCATGATGGTGGCAAATTTGGCTGAAGCAGCCGCAGAAGCAGTAGGTGCCAATGCCATGATTGTGCGAGTAGGATCATATTTCCATGATATTGGCAAATTGGAAAATCCCATGGCTTTTACTGAGAATCAGACAGGTGAAAATCCACATGATTTCATGTTGCCGCAAGAAAGCTGCAAGCTGATTACCAGGCATCCGGAAGATGGAGTCAAATTAGGCAGGAAGTATCGTTTGCCGCAACCTGTACTCAATATTATATTGCAGCATCATGGCACCACTGTTTTGCAGTATTTTTATCATAAAGCCTGTACTGTTGCGGAGAAAGAAGGAAAAACGTTGCCTTCACCCGAATCATACAGTTATCCGACCCCAGTACCAAATTCCGCGGAATCTGCCATTGTGATGCTTGCTGATTCGGTAGAGGCTGCCATGAGGTCAGTCAGTCCTAAGAATCTCCAAGAAGCGGAAAGTATGATCAGACGCGTAGTGAAGACCAAAACGGATCAGAATCAGCTGATCAAATCCGGACTTTCTTTTGCCCAGGTTGAAAGTATTATCAAGTCATTTCTACATGTTTATGCCGGGCACTTTCATCAACGTGTTTCTTATCCTACAGATAGAATAGTTGTTGAGGCTAATTAATGCCCATGATTGTTCAGATTGAGAACAATGTTACAGATCTAATTGATGTCGAAATCGAAGCTGCCATTGAATCCGCTGCAACTATGACGATCAGTTCTTTTGATTTTGCTGCAGAGCTTGAAAGAATGTGTCTGATCCCTAAACTTTCAATCCTGTTAACCGGCAGTGAAGAAATCCGCCGTTTAAACCAGCAATTTCGTCGTATAAATGAAGTCACAGATGTACTTTCATTTTCTGCTCTGCCAATGGTGGAAGGAAGACTAGCCGGCCCGGTACAGGTTTGGGATTTAGAAGTAATAGGAAATTCTAAATTTCTGAACTTAGGTGATATTGTAATATGTCCGGAACAGGCGGCCTCACAGGCTTCAGAACATAATCACAGTCTGCCGGAAGAAATGCTTTTTTTGCTGGTACACGGAATCTTACATCTCTTGGGCTATGACCATGAAGATGGCTTTGCTGCTGAGCGGATGTTTATTCTGCAAGAAGAGATGATGCGCAAATTAGATTTTTCCAGGTTTAGGTCTGGCTTTGTGTCAATTATAGGTAGGCCCAATGTTGGTAAATCGACTCTGCTTAATCGTCTGATCGGTACAAAAGTTTCTATTATTTCACCTAAACCTCAAACTACACAGAAGATGATAAGAGGAGTCTATACTGACAATGAAGCCCAAATCATTTTCTTGGATACCCCTGGAGTTCATCAGCCAACCAGCAGATTAGGTCAATATATGCTTCAGGCCGCCGAGCAGGCTTTTATGGAGTCAGATCTGATTTGCCTAATGATTGAAGCAGGATTCAAACCGTTTATTGATCGGATAGAGCGAAATATCCTGGATAAAGCAGTTGAAATGAATAAGCCGGTTATAATCGTTATCAACAAAACAGACACTGCAAAGAAAGAAAACCTGCTACCCTTGATTGCACTGTATAATCAAGAATATGGTTTCACTTCCTTTATTCCGATATCTGCGAAGTATGGTGACGGCGTATCCTTGTTAATCCAAGAAATCAAGCAGAAATTACCCATTTCCCAGCCCTATTATGATGAAAGCGATTATACTGACCAGACTGAAAGGATGTTGGCTGCAGAATTAATTCGTGAAGCTCTTTTCAATCGTCTTTATGAGGAATTACCCTATGGGATTGCCGTAATGATTGAAGAGTATAATGAAATATTTGACTCAGCAGGTGACCGAACAAGAATTACAATCAGTGCTGCAGTCTTTACAGAGAAAGAAAGTCATAAGAGGATTATTTTAGGAAAAGGCGGCAATATGATCAAGAATATCGGGATCAAAGCACGTCAAGAACTGGAGCTGATGGCTGATTGTCCTGTAGACTTATATTTATTTGTCAAGGTTAGGGCTGATTGGCGCAATAAACCGCATCATTTACAAGAGTTGGATTTTGACAGCAAACAATTTTCATGAGACATCAGAGATTTAAGGCTTTTGTATTAAAATCTGTACCTTTTGGACAGAAAGACAGGCTGCTTCATCTGCTTTCTGAGCAGCGAGGTTTGTCGGTCGCAATGGCCTATGGTGCCTCAAGCAGCAAAAGCCGCTTACAAGCTGTTACAATGCCGTTTGTACTGGCAGAATATGAGATATTCTATTATAAGGAGCGTACCACGATTGACGCCGGGGATTTGATTGAAGCATTTCTTCCGCTCCATCAAGATATTGCCAAGCTTACCGCAGCAGCCCACTTTAGTCAGGTCACAATTGATTCTCTGGTACAAGGTGTTGCTGAGCCTGATGTCTATAAACTCTGGGGATATACCCTACATGAATTGTGCCGCAATGATGATCCGGCTCTTGTTGCTCAAATTGCAGTATTTCGTTTGATTTCAGATCTTGGCTATGCACCTTGGCTCAATGATTGCATACGCTGCCATGCTGAAATTGATCAGAGAGCCTGTTTTAGTTTCCCTGACTCAGGCTTAATCTGCAGTAAGGAGCAGATTGATCAGGAAGCTTGCGTCTATCTATCACAACCGGCTATAGCTTCCTTACTTTATGTTGTGCAGGCTGATTATAATCTCCTATTTAACTTTACAATCAGCGATCGAGTTCGGTCGGAACTGCTGTCATTTATCGATCTTTATCTGACGGAAAAGCTGGAGAAGCAATATACTCGCCTGAAGTTGATGGACAGCTTTGAAACCATATTAACTCCCGGCAAAAATGAGGATTAGAATTTCTGTTTATAAGGGAAGGCCACCGTGCAAACTCGGGATCCAAATTCCATTAACTGTCCCAAAATTCAGTAATCAAAGCTAATGTTTCTTCATCATCGTGAGCAGGTTGTGCCAACCAGTCACTCGGCAGAAGTGCCTGATAATCCTCACGGGAATAGCGGTCATCAATTAGAACGATTATTCCTCGGTCGTCCTCATGGCGGATCAGCCGACCGGCAGCCTGCATAACCAGATTAAAGCCGGGAAAAGTATAAGCAAAGTGGAAACCGTCACCGAATTCCTGCTCATAATATTGGCGCATCAGCTCACGTTCCGGTGAGGGGTGGGGCAGACCGGTACCAATAATAAATACGCCAATTAATTGCTCTCCGGTCAGATCGATCCCTTCGCTGAAAATACTGCCGAGACAGGCAAAGGCTAATAGGGACTTACCGCCTGTGCTGCGGAAGCGATCCAGCCACTTATTCTTTTCCCGTTCACTGAGTTTAGGTTTTTGGATCATAATTTGCCATTGATCAGAAATATTGATCTGTTTCAGCACCTGAGCTACTTGCCGTAAATAAGCAAATGACGGGCAAAATACCAGATAATGTCCCGGTTTGATTAGGGCTGCCTGATAGATTAATTGCAAAATAGGGAAGAGAGTATCTGTCCTATCCCGATAGCGAACGGAATATTGATCAACTGTCAGCACCAATCTATTTTCCGGCGCGAAGGGCGAAGCAAGCTGGAGAAAGTCCGGAGGATTTTCCGTCACAAAAGAATACAGCAATCTCTGGTAGTAAAAAGCAGGACTCAAAGTCGCAGAGAAAAAAATTATCGGATAGCGCTGATAATATTTGTTCGTAAGACTTTTGGCCGCATCCAGACAAAGCAAGCCGATCATCAGATCATTTTGCGCAGTCTGGCGAACCATAGTTATATAGTTTTTGTCATAGTATGATTCTGCCACGCGCAGGAAAAAATTCAGTTCGAACCAAAGTTCCAGCACGGTGCGTCGAGACTCCCATTCCGGGAAACAATCCAGAAACTGTCCTAAAGCATAGACTAAAGAGCCTACATTGCTGATAAAAGCCGACAGGAGTTTTCTGGTTCCAATGAACCGTTCCGTGCGCAAAAGTTCCTGTTGACTAATTATTGTTCCCAATAAACTTTGATCCGCAAACTGCAGCTCTGGCTCACGCAGATAAGGCAGTAGCTCATCTAAGCAGCCAATTATTTGACGAAGGCGGTTCAAAGCAAGTTTAGTAGGTCCCAGATCAATAATGTCAGGCGCCGACAGCAGCTGTTCAACTTGGCGTAAAACGGAAAGCTCCAGAAAGGAACTGTACATCTGTCGAGATCGTCCCGGCAAATTATGGGCTTCATCGATCAGGACGATATGTTTATCCTTATTGTCATCGGCGAAAAATCTGCTCAGATAAACTCGAGGATCAAAAAGATAATTGTAGTCGCCAATCACAATGTCACACCATTCAGAAAAGTCCAGCTGCAATTCAAAAGGACATAATCTGTGTTTCTGTGCAATTTCTATGATTGTATCGTGATCTGCCATTCTTAGAGATGCCAGTTCCTGAAGAGCAGAGGGTAATCTCTCATAATAATCCTGAGCATAAGGGCAAATTTTCATTTCACAGTACAGATCCGGTTGCAGACAAATTTTTTCTTTGGCAGTCAGAGTTAGGCTGCGTACCAGAAAGCCATTCTGTCTTAAATCGGCAATTGCCTGTTCAGCGATCAGTTTTGTTGATGACATATTTGTCAGATAGAAGATAACTGAGCCGAGGCCGGCTGCCTGCGCTTTCAAGGCAGGATAAACTACCGCCATTGTCTTGCCGCTGCCTGTGGCAGCTTGGGCAAATAAAGTGCTGCGATCACGCATAGCCGCAATGGCCTGACGCATAAAAAAGCGTTGGCCCTCACGCAGATTGTCATAGGGGAACCCCCCCGCGGCATTTACCAGATTTCTAGTCTTTCGGTAGTCTATCAGGCTGACAGTATGTTGCAGCCAGTTCGTGCAGAGATCTGTAAATTTTTGCTCTAGGCCGGTCGGATCGGCAACTCGTTCAATTAAATAATAATCATTACTATCTACCGCAACATAGGCTAAACAGACACGTATCTTGCTGTAGCTGTGCAGAGCGGGAACTTTTTGCAGAAGCATATGGGCATAAGTTTCTGCCTGAGCCCAGTGCAATGGATTCCCCGACTCACTCTCGTTGCGTTCTTGTCCGCGATAACTTTTGATTTCAATTAGACAGGGACCGTCCTGCTCAAGATACCAGAGATCGCAACGGCCTGAGATCTCCAAGCGATACTGTAAACCGCGGATTTCTGTGTTGAAAGATGTTTCCAAAGAAAATTCACCGTATAGATCAATCTCATCAATTTGTTCAGCCATCAAATTGGTGAATTTCTTATGTGCTTTAATACCATCCACAGCTCTTCCCGAGCTGTAACTTGGATTGGTCAGACTACCGGCTTTTCTGGCGCCGGCCACCAGCTGGCGAACCGAGATTTTGCTGACAATTGTTGAGTCCTTAGCAGCCAAGAGAGATCTCCTTTCCGGCACTGAGAATATTATATCTGAATATTAAACGGTATAGTGCTACGGAAAATACCTCAGAAGACAGCAAACAATAAGGGCAAATTAATAAAAAAGTATTGATGCGACTATTTTTTAAAAAATAAAAAGAGCCGTCGTATCCGACGGCTTTAAAGATGGTGCGGAAAACAGGACTTGAACCTGCATGATCGATCGATCACTAGTACCTGAAACTAGCGCGTCTGCCAATTCCGCCATTTCCGCATTAGCAGAGTTATGATATCCCAAGGGTGGTAAAATTGCAAGCCGTCCACTATACTTTTCTTAAAGTCTATATTTATGAGGGATTATACAGTGCGTCACTATTGCGAGCAAGATTTTTACAACTGGGTCCGAGATAAAAAAATTGCGGTAGTCGGAGCCGGAATCAGTAATCGGCCGTTAATTTCATGGCTTTATCGGATGACACCAAAGATCACCGTATTTGATCAAATGACAGCTGATAATCCGCGTCTGAAAGATATTCAAGATAAATTTGCCGCAGAAGGTTTGGATCTTGAATGGTCGATCGGCAATAATTATCTTGATAAACTACATGGTTTTGATCTCATTTTCAGAACGCCAATTATGAGACCTGATCATCCTGCATTATTGCAAGCTGCAGTGGAGGGATCAATCATCACTTCAGAAATGTCGGTTTTCCTATCTCTATGTCCTGCCCATGTTACGGGCATAACAGGGAGTGATGGCAAAACTACTACGACGACTCTGATTGGAGAACTGTATGAAGCTGCAGGTAGAAAGGTGTGGGTTGGCGGCAATATTGGTACGCCGCTACTGGATAAAGTAAATCAGATCGGAATTGAGGATGAAGTTGTAGTCGAGCTTTCCAGTTTCCAACTATTTGACCTGGTTCCGTATATTGATACTGCTGTTGTTACGAATATTTCACCTAATCACCTCGATATTCATACTGATTACGAAGAGTATATTTATGCTAAGCAAAATATTTTTAAAGCACAGCGCCCATTTGATCGTCTGGTACTTAACTATGCCAACCGGCAGTCGCGTGCTTTTGCCAAGCAGACCAGAAGCGAAGTAGTTTGGTTCAATCGCAAAGAATCTTATACCGGCCTTAATATCTGGTACTCCGGACAGACTATTTTATCGCAGCGCGGACAAGAAGATAGCAAAGCATTACTCAAAATTGAGGATATTGTCTTACCGGGACGTTTTAACATTGATAATTATATGGCAGCATGGGCAGCTGTCGCGGACCGGATTGATGCTAAGTATCTACAAGAAGTTGCCACTAAATTTAAGGGCGTACCGCATCGGCTGGAATTGGTAAGAGAACACAACGGAGTGCGCTGGTACAATAGTTCTATTGACAGTACACCAACTCGCACTACCACAACATTGGAGACTTTGTATGAGCAAGGACGTCCTATTATTTTAGTCTGCGGTGGACGTGATAAAGATCTGGACTATTCAGAAGTAGGACGGATGATTGCTAAAACTGTGTCTCAGATCATTTTCTGTGGTGAAAACTTCCCCCTGATTAGTGCGGCGATTATGGACGCAGGTAAAACAGCAGAGCAGCTGCCAATGTTTGAAACAAAAAATTATGAAGAGGCAGTCACTCTAGCGGCAAAAATTGCGAAGCCCGGAGAGTCTGTATTGTTATCACCAACAGGGACCAGCTTTGATCAGTTCTTCAATTTTGAAGAAAGGGGAGAAGTATTCCGTCATCTGGTTCTGAATTTATAAGCGAAATGTCAATGAGTATAATAGCAGCTGAGCATTTTCCACAGAAAGTTCTTAAACTGATAAGTCTGCTGGAAGCAGAGGGTTATGAAACTTGGCTGGTGGGCGGAGCAGTAAGAAATGCTCTGTTGGGCAAAGCTACTGATGATTTTGATTTGACAACGGCAGCACTGCCGGACCAGTTCTGCAATATCTTATCCGAGGCAGGATATGATGTAATTCCTACCGGTTGGCAATTTGGTACAGCTACTGTCTGTTTGGACAGACGACTCAAATGTGAGATTACAACCTTCCGCCAGGAATCTGATTATAGTGATTTTAGACATCCGGACAGGGTGAGCTATTCAAATAGCTTATCCCAAGATCTCAAGCGCAGAGATTTCACCATCAATGCGATAGCTTGGCATCCGGTCCGCGGGCTTTTAGATGAGACCGGCGGAGTAGCTGATCTCATGGCCGGAGTCATTCAAACGGTAGGCAAACCTGAGGAAAGATTTGCGGAAGATCCTTTGCGAATTCTGCGTGCATTAAGATTTGCTGCAGCCTTAGATTTTGACATAGAGAATGTCACCGGATCAGCCATGTACCAATATAGATATAATCTGCAAAGAATTGCCAGGGAACGTATTGCCATTGAATGGAATCAAATATTACTTGGCTCAAGATGGTTTGAGACTGTACAGGCAAATAAAGAGATAATTTCTGTTTTTATTCCTTATATCAGCCGTCTTGACAAGCAGACATGCTGCCGATGGGTTCAAGAGCAAGAAAATATCATTTCTATTGCAAAAACATTGGATCAGCAGACATTGTTGCAGATGATTATTCTGGCAGAAAAGAGCGAAGCCTCCAGAGAAGAATTTATGACTGTGCTAATTGATTTACATTATAGTAAACAATTTCGCCAAACTGCTCTGGCGCTATTCTCTCTGATTCTCGATATAAAAAAATTAAAATTCCCTGATAATATTGTTTATTTCCAGCCGGAAGAACGCCAATTGACGCATAAGATCTTAATGAATTACGGAGTCAATAATATAAGATTGTTTCTCATCTGTGCCCCCTACTTCACTAGCATTAGTAGACACAAGCGCGAGTGTTTTTCCCGTCTATTTAATAGTTTTATGTCAGAAGATTTACCAATTTTGGTTTCTGATCTTAAAATCAATGGCAACGAAATTATGCAGATGCTGGACCTTGAACAGGGTAGACAGATAGGTGATTTATTAAACAGATTACTCCTCGAAGTTGTTTCCGGCAGAGTGCCCAATGAGCGGTCCAGCCAAATACATTGGCTCCAAAGTCAAAAGGAGACAGAAGATACCCTAGTCTAAAAGATCTTTATTTGCTTACAATTTATAAATGAAAAAAACAACAGTTTGATGATCGTTCATAATATATTGTCACGAGCTTATTATATGCTATAATACTTGGAGCTTCCTGTACTCGGTTGACAGGTATGTCCGACCGTCTACTGGGTTCAAGGAATATTAGGAGGTTTTATGGACAAAAAAGTAAAGAAAGAAATCATGGAGAGCTATGCTACTCATGAGAATGATACCGGCTCTCCTGAAGTTCAGATTGCATTGTTGACGTATCGGATTAATCATCTAACAGAACATTTGAAAGAACATGAAAATGATCACCATTCAAGACGTGGGCTGTTGATGATGGTAGGTAAAAGACGTGGTTTGTTAGACTATCTTGCTAGCAAAGACATCGAAAAATATCGTCAATTAATTGCCAGACTGAATATCAGAAAGTAATGATAGCCGGCGCGTATACGCCGGCTTTCCCTTACTTTAGTTAATGGGACAACATGAATGTAGGACGTAGATTGTGCATCGGTTCTAGCTGGGATGTGTCGGATTCTGTCTTAATGGCACCGGTGCAGAATCTACCTACTACATCTTGTTGATCAATAATTTTCTGCGACATTTTGAAGAGAGGAAAATTGAATGACAAAAAGAATTTTTGAATACGACTTAAATGGTCGTAAATTACTGCTGGAAACGGGAGAGCTTGCTCAATTTGCTAATGGTGCTGTATTGGTGCGTTATGGTGACACGACAATTCTGTCGACCGTAACTGCAACTGACTCACCGCGCGATGGTATTGACTACTTTCCCCTCTCCGTGGATTATGAAGAAAAAATGTATGCGGTGGGCAAAATACCAGGTGGCTATTTAAAACGTGAAGGACGGCCATCAGAAAATGCAATCCTCATAGCACGATCCGTGGATAGACCGATTAGACCTTTATTTCCTGCTGATTTGCGCAATGATGTTGTGGTCAGCAATCTTGCTCTGTCTATCGACCATGACAATTCCCCGCAGGTAGCAGCCTTAATTGGTACTGCAGCTGCCATCATGATTTCTGACATTCCCTGGGAAGGTCCTGTAGCGGGAGTACAGGTGGGATTGGTTGAAGGCGAGATTATTGTTAATCCCAACCTGGAGCAGTCTGAATCCAGTATCTTGGATCTTTTTATAGCAGGCACTAAAGAAAAAGTATGTATGATTGAGGCCGGAGCCTGCGAAGTTTCTGAAGCAGATATGCTGCAGGCCATCATTAAGGGTCATCAGGAGATCATTGGAATCTGTGATTTGCTGCAGACAATGCAAGATGAAATAGGCAAGGAAAAATTTGCCTATGAGTCTGTTGCTGTTCCTGAGGAAGTTATGGCAGAGAGCAGGGGATACCTCTGGGACAAGATGAGAACTGCTGTTTTGAGCCCCGATAAAGCTGTGAGAGATCTTAACCTCAATAAATTGAAAGAAGAGCTGGAAGAATACTTGGTTTCGCTCAATGAGGATTGGGCAGTCTGGACTTCAGATGCCCTTGATGCTGTGCAAAAAGATGTTGTACGAGACTACCTGTTTAGAGAAAAACGCAGAGTAGATGGCCGGGCACTAGATGAGATACGACCACTCTCAGCCCAGGTAGATATAATTCCCCGAGTTCACGGCAGTGGCCTATTTGAACGTGGGCAGACACAAGTTTTAACGATTTGCACATTGGGTACTCCATCTGATGCTCAGCGTTTGGATGGTACAACAACTCAGGATAGAAAACGATATATCCATCATTATAATTTTCCGTCTTATAGTGTTGGTGAAGCCAGACCCAATCGCTCACCGGGTAGACGAGAAATTGGTCACGGTGCCTTGGCTGAACGTGCCCTATTACCCGTATTGCCGTCTGAAGAGGATTTTCCCTATTCTATTCGCAATGTTTCTGAAATTACGATGTCCAATGGCTCTACCTCACAGGGTTCAGTCTGTTCTTCAACCTTGGCCTTGATGGCTGCCGGCGTTCCGATTACCAAGCCGGTGGCGGGCATATCCAGTGGCTTGATTGTAAATGAAGCGGACGAAAATGATTATCTGGTCTTTGTTGACATTCAAGGAATCGAGGACTTCTTTGGTGATATGGATTTTAAGGTAGCGGGTACCAAGGACGGTATTACAGCTATCCAAGTGGATATTAAAATTGATGGGCTTAGCTATGATATTATTCGGGACGCTCTGGAGATTACGCGACAGGGCAGATATAAGATTATTGATGAAGTAATTCTACCTACAATTTCGGAACCCAGAGCAGAACTTTCAGAATGGGCGCCAAAAATAGAGATCATTGACATTCCATCAGATAAAATACGTGAAGTCATTGGTTCAGGCGGTAAAGTAATTCGCCGTATAACTGAAGAGACTGACACTGAGATTGATATTGAAGAGGATGGTCCGGTCGGACATGTGTACATATCATCTCCAAATCAACAAAATGCTGCTGAAGCAATTAAATTGATTAAAGCCATAGCGCTTGACCCTGAACCGGGTGCGGAATTTGAAGGGGTAGTAACCAGACTGATGCCCTTTGGAGCCTTCGTGGAAATCGCGCCTGGCAGAGAAGGTTTGGTGCATATTTCTAAGATGTCCTGGCAGAGGATTGAGCGTGTGGAGGATGCTGTAGAACCGGGACAATCAGTAAGAGTGGTTGTGACTGAGATCGATTCACAAGGCAGGCTTAATCTTTCGATGCGCGATCTGATGGAAAAACCGGAAAACACAGATTCTGATAATGAAGAAGGTGGCAGACGCCGTGACAGACGAGATAGCAGCAGATCCAATGCCGGTGGCGGCAGGACTAAAAATGCTTCAGACAGAAGAACAGGTGATAGAAGAGATAGGCGTTATTCTTCTGATCGTGAAGCCGATTCCGGTCGGAAATCCTCAAGCCGCCGAGAGCGTTCAAAACCTAGAAATCAAAGAGATTTTTGAGTTCTTTTGTATTTTAAATACCAAGAATATAGCTATTGACAGAGGTTGCTCCGAAATGGGAACAACCTCTACTTTGTTCAAAAATTTGGATTCCGAGTTTTCTCCTATTCCCAATCTATTTCATTATGATATAGCGCTAGTACTTCATCCTTACAGAGTGACTTTTTCTCATCGCCTCTGACATCAGCTACAATGCGGCCACGATTCAACATGATCAATCTACTACCATATTTAATTGCAGCATCGACATTATGCGTGACCATAAGTGTGGTTTGCCCATGCTGTTTGACAATGCGGTCTGTCATTTCCGATACAATTTGACTGGTTGCAGGATCAAGTGCTGCCGTATGTTCGTCAAGCAAAAGCAGGCGCGGTTTTTTTAATGTTGCCATTAAAAGTGTCAATACTTGTCTTTGTCCGCCGGAGAGAACTCCTACCGGCGCGGAGAGTCGATTCTCCAAACCTAGGCCCAGATCTGCCAGGGCGTTCCTGAAGTTAATTTTAGCTTGGTGAGAAACGCCGCGACGCAAAGTGATTTTTTCTCCACGCCGGGAAGCAATTGCCAAATTTTCCTGAATGGAGAGATTTTCCGCAGTTCCGCTTTTAGGATCCTGAAAAACTCGCCCAATGTCAGCAGCCAGTTTGCGTGGCGATTGCTTCAGTACATTCTGACCGCAGAATTCTATTTCTCCCTCGTCAGGACGCTCAATCCCGGCAATTAAATTCAAAAGAGTTGACTTTCCTGTGCCGTTACTGCCTAGGATAGATATAAATTCTCCCTCTTCGACATAAAAGGTCAAGTCGGTCAAAACAGCAGTTTCATTTACTGTCTGAGGGCAAAAGGTTTTTTTGATGGAATCAAGTTTGAGCAACATAAGATTTTCCCTTTCTGGAGTTATTATCTTGGGTACGATGGCCTAACCAGAGCACGATGGCAAGTACGATCGCAGAATAGAGCTTGATATCCTGCGGATTGACACCAAGATATAGCACGGCATCAATTACGACCCGATAGATGACTGCACCGAATACGACTGCCAGCAATGAACGTGAGAGGGAAGATGTTCCTAACAAGCGTTCACCGATAATTATCGAGGCCAGTCCGATCACTATAGTTCCAATTCCCATTCCAACGTCGGCATAACCATAATTCTGTGCGAGTAGAGCACCAGACAGTGCGATGATTCCATTAGACAGGGCATAACCAATTATCTTCATGGAATCTGTAGCGATTGCATTAGCAACCGCCATAACTTCATTGGCACCGGTTGCCCGCAAGGCCAAGCCCAATTCGCTTTTAAGAAATAGTATTAGCATCAATGTAATAATCAAAGTGACCGTAATCCCAAGAATCAGTGCTGCAACATTTCGATCGTCTATTATAGTGCGCAACTGTGAGATGACTGTTTCCTTACCCAGTAATGTTATATTCGGCGCGCCAAGAACTCGCAGATTAATCGAATAAAGCCCTGTTAATATGAGTATTCCTGTCAGCAAACCGGGAATTTTCATCTTGGTGTGGAGAAATCCTGCTAAAATTCCGGTGATCATTCCCGCTGCCAGACTCAAAACAATTGCCAGCCAGGGAGATAATCCGGCCGCAATCGCTCTGGCAGCAACGACTGCGCCCAATGGGAATGTGCCTTCTGCGGACAAATCAGCGATGTCGAGTATGCGATACATAATATATACCCCTATCGCCATCACTGCCCAAAGAAAACCTTGAGATATTGATGAGAGGATAATGTTCAGCATTTATAATCTCCTTATGGAATTGTTATTGAATTCGGATCGATTCCGATCGCAACTGCATATTCTTGGTTAACGAATAATTCCAGATTATCAGCAAAACCTACAGCTATCTCAGAGGCTTTCTTCTCTCCAGTCAGAATTTTCAAAGCCTGGTCAGCAGTTTGCCTACCCAAGTCATAATAGCTGATACCGATAGTTGCAATACCGCCAACTTCAGCTTGATCAATAGATCCCGTAACAATAGGAATACCGGCTTCTTGCGCAATCATGCCACTTGCTGCAGCTGTACTGGCCATTGTATTGTCGGTAGGTATGTAGATGCCATCGACTTTGGTTACCAATGTTGTCATTGCCTGCTGGACATCATTTGTAGATGCAACTGTGACTGCAACAACTTTCTTGCCTGCTTTCTCAATCTGAGCTTCTGCCTCTGCTGCCTGCACAACGGAGTTAGGCTCGGCAGCGTTATAAATCAGGCCGATATTTGACATTTCTTTCAATGAGAGCAGAAGATCAATCTGGCGGCCGACAGGAGCTTGATCACTGGTACCTGTAACTTCGCGTCCGGGTTTTTCCAGTGCTTCGACTAATCCTGCATCTATGGGGTCGGTAACTGCTGTGAAGAGAACCGGAATCTTTGGAGATAAACCTACTACTGTTTGCGCTGCAGGTGTGGTAATAGCCAGAACCAAGTCGCATTCGCGCAAAAGCTTTTCCGCCATGCTCTTTAGATTGGCCTGTTCACCGAAAGCGTTCTGCATAACTACAGAGACATTTTCGCCATCACGATAGCCGGCTTCTGCCAGGCGGTCGATAAAGCCTGAACAAGCAGAATCAAGTGATTCGTGAGCCATGAATTGTAGGATGCCGATTTTAATTATTTTGTTGTCAGTAACGGCGGCGCCAGTGCCATCCGCAGCCGTACCGGCTTGTTCCGCACCCTCATTTTGCGAGTTGATCTCTCGACTCTGATCTTGCTCTTGAGAGTACACTTTGCTCGCGGACCGGGTACAACCGGCTAGCAATGCCAGTGTAATTAGTAAGGAAATCAGGACTAAGTGCTTTTTCATATTTTCCTCCCTTGCGGAGAATAAAAACCGCCCGGTCATTTTCATTGACCGGGCGGGTGATAGCTTGATCCCTTCCGGTCTCCCGGAAGGCTGGTTTTTAGCCACCGGGATGCTAGACGTGCGTCTGCATCCCGAGTGAACCCGACTACAGACGTCGTCTCAGGTAGCAAAAAAAGTTGAAGTTGCTGGATCGTTGTCTCATAGGGTTCTCCTCTTGTATTGCCGATTATCGTACATATGCAAACAAAAAAGGTCAAGTATTATTGAATCGAATCAACGTAATGTATAAAAGTGCACTAAATTTAGAAGGTAATTCAGGTGCAATTACCTATATCAACTATCTATAATGATCCAATACTGATAAAATGGCTTCACGCAAAATTGTTCATTTGGAGGATTGTGATGCAAATTAGTGCTCAAGAGCTGATAATGCGGTACTTAGATGTTTATGCTAAGGAGTGGCCGGAGGAAGTTCGTACAGAAGAAAGAGATAGATTGGCGCGCGAAATTCAGGAGCTGTATCAGACTAAGCTTGCTCAAGGAGTACATGAACTGAAAGCCATAGAAGATGTTCTCAATGAACTGGGAGATCCGCAGGAATTGGCAGCTAAAGAAGCGGGAAGAAACAAAGGTTTGCTGAGAGGAATTTACTATAAATCTTTTGTGCGCACTCTGCCTGCTATTCTCTGGGCTACAACTTCTATTTACCTGATTATTGCCATAGCTTTTTTTGCGGTAACTTTAAACAGCGGTATGGAGAAAATAGTCTTCCTGAGAGAATACGATATTGTTGAAGCAACTATATATGCATCTCTAATTACATTCATTGTGTATCTGGTGATGGACAAGACGCAGATACCTATTAAGGGTCAGGGATGGACTGTAGCTGATTTAATGCCAAGCCGGACAGACAAGTATCGGATCTCCAGAGTTAAAACTGCGATCTCCTTGCTCATCAATGCTTTTGCCATGATCTTACTAATATATCTACCGGAGCTTTTAGGTCGAATTACTTCCTCTTCTGCTTCTGATTTTATTTCTGAGGTGTTAGTGCAAGCAAATCCGAACTGGCAGAGTTTGCGGCCATGGATTATGATCTTTTTTAGTGTAATAATTGTCGAATCAATCGTGCGTCTGATACATCCCTGCTGGGATAAGTTGATATTTGCAACCAATATTGTGACGAATCTGTTGGCTTTTGGTTCAGCGGCACTCTTCTTCCTTAATGTTGTAAAAATAACAGTTGTTAAAACATATATCAGCGCCATGAATCAGAAAGTATCAGCAATCACTGTAATTAGCTTATTTGCCATTGTATTGGTCCTAGACACCTGGACTGTATATCAGAAGACCCTAAGAGATGATTAGAACAGAGAGGATTAGCAATATCCCGCTCAGACCTTACGACACGAATTATCTATAGTGTAAATAATCAAGAAACCGCTTGACTGCCAGAGAAGCGGTTTTCTTGTCCTTAAGGACAAGCCCGATGTCACGTGAAGCAGGAACATCAAGCTCCTTGATGACTATCCGATAGGGAACACGTTTCAGTACTAATTGTGGCAGGACACTGATACCCAGGCCGCTTTCAACCATAGACATGATGGCGTAATCGTCCCAGGTGGTGAAGAATATTTTCGGCGTCAAACCGTAACTTTCAAATATTTCAGTAATTTCAGCCTTAGGACCTTTTTCCAAGAGCAAGAAAGGGTAGTCGCAGAGAGCAGCTACCGGGACCTTGTTGAGTTCTGTCAGAGGATGTCCTTCGGGTAAAATAGCCAGATTCTTATCCTGATCGAGAAAAATGGTCTCTAGATCCGGGAGTGTGGGCAGGCGAGTGAAACCACAATCTACTGAACCGTCGGATACCCACTCGCCAATCTCGCTATAGTCTCCCAGGAATAGCTCATAGTCAATATTCGGATAGTCTTTCTGGAATTCCTTGATGATATTTGGCAGCCAATGTGTAGCGACACTGGTCAAGGCTGCAATACGAATCAGACCGGCTTGCAGGTCGCTCAACTCATCAACTTGCATTTGCAATTTGTTGTAGGCAGCACAGAGATTTTTGGCATAAGGCAGCAGTTGCATTCCATCTGAGGTCAGGTGAACTCCGGCTCTGCTTCGCTCCATTAGAGCAATGCCCCATTCCTTTTCCAGGTCGTTAATCATCCTGCTAATACCGGATTGTGAATAATTAAGTGCAGCAGCAGCTTTGGTAAAGCTGCCGGTTTCTACAGTTTTGATAAAAGCCATGTATTTCAATATATTCGTATCCATTAGAAAATCCTTTCATCTGGAATCATCATATATTACATGATAAACATTCGCTATTGTAATTGCTAGTAATATTCTATAATAATTTTACTAAATTAGAAATTATGGCTGTGAGATTATCAACCTTTACGAGAAAGCGACACCACAACTGCATAAAAAAAGCAAACATGCCCTTGTAAAACTGCAATTTCCTCCAAGGGCATTTTGCTTGGTCGGAGTGACAAGACTTGAACTTGCGACCTCTTGGTCCCGAACCAAGCGCTCTACCACCTGAGCCACACCCCGATTTCTATGGAATTGTACTGTTTTAAGAGCATTCTGTCAATCAACAGGACTGCCCGACGTAAGTTCCGGTCCGGTTCATCACCCGGTGTATCCCGGCGTTAATCAAGATACAGTGGGATTATTCATTAATGGGCCGCAAGAGTTTCTGGGCATTTTCCATTTCAAGATTAAGAAGATAATCCTTTATATCTACGCCGCCGCTGAAACCAACCAGATTGCTGTCTTTACCGATAACCCTATGACAAGGAATTATTAAAGGCAGGGGATTGGCAGCACAGGCATTGCCAACCGCTCTGGCATAGTTCTGATGGTTCTCAGTTGCCGGTACAACCCTGGCAGCGATCTGCTCATAAGTGGCGGTACTGCCATAGGGGATAGCCATAATTTCCTGCCAAACTCGGCGCTGAAATTTAGTCGAGTGTAGTAGTTCATATTGAATTGAAGGTGATGCGACGTTTCCGGATAAATAATTCAGCAAATCATTGCCGGCTTGTATTAAATAATCTCGATTTAGCTCGCCGGCATATATTGTCTGATCAGCATTCAATATAATCGGCCTGCCATTATTGTCGGCCAAACCTAAGTGTTCAGCAGCAGAAAGGAGATCAGAGTCAGTCAGGATTTCGTCCGTACGCCAAAAAGAGATGCCTACCACCTTGTCCTCTGTTGCCAATGCTTTGAGAACCAAGTAACCAAAAGATCGGAAAGGAATAAAGGCTGTTGCTAAACCTGTGCGATCCGGTCGAAACAAGGTTTTGCAATGGGCCGGAAAATGCTGCCCGCATCTGGTGCCCAATATCGCTGAGACTTTTTCCGAGTTCACCAGTTCTTGCTCGGAAATGACTTCTAATCTGTAAAACTCAGGATTAATATTAAGAACCTGATCAATTATTGATTCACAATCAGACTGTGTCAGGGAGTGGGGTGTCTGCCAACTAAGACAGACTAAGTCACTATTCAATACAGGTTGAACTGCCCGTACCAAACCGATTACATCGCCCCGGTCCAGTATTGAATAAAGAAGACTGCCACCGTCGGCTTGATTCCAGATCCTAAACAATGAGCGCAGTTGTTTCGCTGTAGTCGGCAGACCAATCAGACCTAGTTTGGCCAACTGTGAGACATCGCTAAGGACTAATCTGCGTATTGTCAGCTTTCTAATATGCTCATAGTTGATATAGCGATATCTGAGACCTTTTTCTTCTTGCCAGGGTCCTATATTAGATCGATGCCAATTCTCATATTTGGTCAGATCAGGGAAGTAGCTGTCGGCAGTAAATTCTGTATCAATCTCAGTTAAAAGAATCTCATCACAGTAAGGGAGCAATTGCTCATAAACACTTGCCCCCCCAATAATATAAATAGTTTTCTCTGCAAACTGCAATTTTAATTCCTGTAACAGTGCCAATAATTCTGGCAGGTTGTGAACAATTAAAGCCGGAGGTGCAGAGAAATCTTTATCCGTGGTCAAAATCAGGTTAAGACGATTTTTTAGGGGCTGTGCAGCGGGAAAAGTAGCAAGGGATTTGCGGCCATAGACCACAATATTGTTGGTAGTAATTGCTTGGAAGCGCTTTAAATCGCCCCTGATATGCACCAAAAGGTCGCCCTCAAAGCCAATTCCCCAGTTGCGATCACAAGCTACTACTATTTTCATCATCTCTCCCTAAGCTTGATTTTTATTCGGCGATCGGAAAGGCACCGATCTTGTCGCCATGTTGATAATTTTCAACCTCGAAGCTGTCAATGGTAAAGTCATAAAAATCTTTAATTGCAGGATCAATTTTGAATACAGGGGCAGTAAAAGCAGGGCGGGATATAACCTTTTCAACCAGCTCGATATGTCGGTCGTAAATATGGGCATCCGCAATGACATGGATAAACTCACCGGGTTTGAATCCTGTAACTTGAGCAAACATCATTACCAAGGCGGAATACTGGACTACGTTCCAGTTATTGGCAGCTAGCATATCCTGCGATCTTTGATTAAGAATTGCATTGAGCTTGTCGCCTTCGACATTAAATGTCATGCTCCAGGCACAGGGATATAGTGCCATCTGATGCAGATCTGCGAAATTAAATAGACTGGTTAACATACGACGGCTGGATGGAGTATGTTTTAACTCCCACAGGATACGATCAACCTGATCGAATTCTCCCTCAGGGTAGATATGTTTTTGTCCCAGCTGGTAACCATAAGCCTTGCCGATCGTACCATCAGGCATTTCCCATTGATCCCAGATTTTACTGCCGAGCTCAGCAATAATATTGGATTTTTTCTGCCAAATCCAGAGAATCTCGCGCAAGGCCGCTTTCCAATTAATCGGTCGTAAAGTAAGAAGCGGAAACTCTTTACTCAGATCATAGCGATTGACAAGACCGAATTTCTTGATTGAATAGGCAGGAGTGCCGTCCTGCCAGCGAGGCCTGATAACTGTACCCTCATTACTAATGCCTTCGTCTAGAATAGTTCTGCAGTTTTCAATAAAAATTTTGTCAGCATAACTCATAGTTTATACCTGCAACTTTACTCCCTTTACAGTCATTTTCTTTTAATGATATGATTGGCATATCTGAATATGTACTGGAGGGTATATAATGACTTTTAGTTTACAATATTGTGCGCTCAATAGCCAGTCGGGCACAGGCAGCATGTTGGGTATGATCGCCCCCTTTGTACTACTTTTTGTAGTGATGTATTTTCTGATGATCAGGCCACAAAAGAAAAAAGAGAAACAGCTGAAAGAGCAACTTGATGCTATGAGGGTAGGAGATAATGTGTTCACTATTGGCGGGATTGTTGGTCGTATTGCCAGCATTGCTGATGATGAAGTGACGATTTATACCAGCGTAGCCAATACCATGATGACCTTTAAGAAAAGTGCCATTGCCAGTGTATCCAGACCTGTATTGGAAACTGAGGATGAGGAAGAAAAGTAGGTAGCACAATGAAATATATTAAGACAATTCAGAATAAAACTAAACTGTCGAGCAAAGACGGCAAAGCCTGCGGCGAGTGTCAGACTTCATGCCAATCAGCATGCAAGACCTCCTGCACTGTAGCGAACCAACCTTGTGAAAAGAGGGATACTCAGGATTGACCCATACTTTCCGATTCAATGGTGAGTTTTTTGCCTATGACAGCGAAAGCGGCGCCTTCCATCACTTAGATGAAGCCGCTTTTTTGCTTATTCAGGCTTATCAGGCTAATGATTCGCAAATGCCGGATCGGCCCGGAGATTATGTTCCGGAGTTGCCAGCTGAGGAAGTGACTGTTTTATGCTCTGAGATAGAGCAACTGATGGAAGCCGGTGAACTTTTTGCCGAAGGCGTCAAGATTAGTGCTGATCAATTATATCCGGATGGCGTAGTGCTCAAGGCTATGTGTCTGATTATTTGTCAGGCTTGTGACCTAAGATGCAGATATTGTTTTGCGGCAGACGGTACCTATGGCGATTCAGAGCAGAGCATGATGAGCTATGAGACGGGAAAGCAGGCAATCGATTTTCTCATCGCTAAATCGGCAGACAGAAGAAATTTAGATCTGGATTTTTTTGGCGGTGAGCCACTGCTTAACTGGAATGTAGTTAAGAAACTGGCAATATATGCCGGACAAGCCGGTTTAGCTGCAGGTAAGAATATCAGATTGACTTTGACTACTAATGCAACCTCTTTGGATGCTGACAAAACCTCTTTTATTAATAAACATTTTAAAAATGTGGTGTTATCGCTCGACGGCAGGCGGGAAGTGAATGACCGCATGCGTCTTGATGCTAAAGGTGATGGCTCCTATGATAAGGTGGCTCCGAAGATTCGCGATTTTATTGTTGAAAGAGCAGGACAGGAGTATTATGTCCGCGGCACTTTCACCAGATATAATTTAGATTTTACTGCTGACGCTCTTCATCTGGCAGAGTTTGGCCATAATATTTCTTTAGAACCTGTTATTTCAGCTCCCGGCTGTGATTACGGGATCAGTATGGAAGATATTCCTGCTATTGAAACAGAGTATGAAAAGCTGGCTCTGGCTATCGATGAGATTGATAGCCAGGGTAAAGACATCAATTATTTTCATTTTGCATTGGATCTCACCGGTGGTCCTTGCCTATACAAGAGACTTAAGGGCTGTGGTGTTGGTTTGGAATATTGTGCCATTGCGGCCAATGGGGATATCTATCCCTGCCATCAACTGGTGGGTGAGCAGAAATATCGACTGGGTTCTGTCTACAATGAACGACGTGATCTGAAACGGTCTGTTCAAGAAGATTTCTATCGCTTTTTATTGTCTGATCAAGAGCCGTGTTCAAGCTGCTGGGCACGATATCATTGTGGTGGCGGTTGCGCGGCAGATGTTCTTCATGTCAATGGCGATCTCACCGGCGTGAACGAAATCAGTTGCCGCTTGATGAAGAAAAGACTTGAGTGTGCGCTCTGGCTTGCGTATAGAAAAAGAGTCCGCAGAGAGGGAAAGCTCTGATTTGAAGCGAATCTATCAATAAGCAAATGTTGAAATGAGATTGGTGGAAGCTTTTTGGCAGGACTGATCCCTGAAAATTTAATCACTGAGGTATTAGCCAGAACAGATATTGTTGATCTGGTTTCTGCTTATGTGCCACTTGAAAAAAAGAGTTCTGCCAATCTTTTTGGACTCTGCCCTTTTCACGAGGAAGAAACCCCTTCTTTTAGCGTGGCGCCCAGGAAACAGATATTCTATTGTTTCGGCTGTCATAAAGGTGGCAACGCCATTAAATTTATTCAAGAAATTGAGCATTTATCTTTCCCGGACGCAGTGCGTTTCCTGGCTAAACGTGTCAATCTTGAAATACCGGAAAGTGATGATCCTCAACTGATTGAAAGGCAGCGCGTAAGGAAGAGATTGCTGGCTATTATGTTGGATGCAGCACGATTCTACTATACTAAGCTGCTGGATGAGGAGGGGCTTAAGGCCAGATTCTATCTGGAGCAAAGATCAATTCATCAATCTGTTGCTAAGAGATTTGGCTTAGGCTTTGCGCCGGCAGCCTGGGATCAGCTTTGTCAGCATCTGCAAAGCAAAGGATATACGCAAGAGGAAATGCTGGCGTCAGGCTTGGCTATATACAGCAGACAGAAAACATTAATTGACTTTTTCCGCAACCGAATTACTTTTCCAATCTTTGATATTCGAGGCAATCTTATTGCTTTCGGCGGACGCGCTTTAGATGAATCAGGTCCTAAGTATTTGAATACCAATGAAACTGCAATTTACCATAAGGGTAAGCATTTGTACGGTCTTAATTTTGCTAAGTCCAGCCAGTCAGACAGGATAATTATAGTTGAAGGATATTTTGATGTAATAAGTCTATATTTGGCGGGGATTGATTATGCTGCAGCTACACTGGGTACCGCTCTGACTTCTGCCCAGGTCAATTTGTTAAAAAGGCATACCAATCGTGTCATTACCTGTTTTGATGCGGATCGGGCAGGTAGAAATGCCACATCAAAAGCTACTGCGTTACTGGAAAGAGCCGGAATAGAAGTATCAGTACTGCTTATTCCTGAAAATAAGGATCCGGATGATTATATCCGTGTCTATGGACCTGCCAGATTCAAGGCCTTATTGGATAATATGATGGAACCATTGGCCTTTGAGCTGGAAATGATTAGGCAAGAATCCTTATCCGAGGATGGAGCTTTACAAATCCTGAGCTATCAAAATCTGGCTTGTAATCTGCTTGCTAAAGAAAAAAACGCTATACTGCGCGAGATTTATGCTGCCAAAGTAGCTGCAGAAATAGGCACAACAACAAAGGCTGTTATGACTGAAATCGCTAGGAGGCGTAATGCCGATCTCAATAGTCAGGATGGCAGAACTCCGGAGGAGGGAACAATCTCAAGTGCCGGAGCAAGAGCAAAGGATATCTCCACTGCCAGAGAGGATGAGATACAATTAATTATTTTGCTAAGTGAATTTAATGGTTTGTTGTCTGAACTCGATTTTGTAATCGAGCCTGAAGATTTTTCGGCAGGTCTGTTGCGAAAAGTTGCAAGCAAGCTTTTAGCTGCCGGCAAAGATGGATCTTTTTCGACTGCTAATCTACCGGGAATTATCGAGGAATCCAGTGCTGGTGACAGTGACCGCGATCTCGCTAATTCCTTGATGGAAGCCAGTATGAATTCTATTGAATTAACTGGTATGCGGCAAAAGAGAGCTGCCATAGGACGTTTATTCCATCGTCTGAGATCAGAGAGATTTGACAGAGAGGGCGAAGCACTGCTTGCTCAAGCCAAAGCTGCTGCCAGTGCCTCTGAAAGAACAGAATATCTAGCCAAATATAAGGAATTGCAAACTCAGGGGATCAAATGGAAACAAAAATTATATTGATTAATTATTTCAATTTATTAAGGAGAATCAGATGAGCAAAAATGAAAAAACGGATATCGCTGATAAAAATCTCGACCGGAAAGCCGAGAATAAGAAGACTGTTGTCCCAAAAGCTAGCCGCAGTAAAGCTGAAAAACCCCAAATTACAGCTGAGTCCAAAAGAAAAGTAGCAACAGATAAAAAAGCTGCCACAGCAAAAAAAACTGTGAAAAGTAAGGTCGAACCACAGACTATGGTTGATGAAGTGGAATTACCTCTTGAAGTTGACGAACAGAGTTTAGCAGCGGCTGAAGTGGAAGTCCAGAACTTAGATGAATATGAGAATGATCCGGGAGCAGAGGACTTTCTTGATGAGGACAAAACTATTGACGAATTTGAAGCAGCGGAAGATGAAGAGATAGACGTTGATATGTTTGATGATATTTCTGATGATGCTGATGATAGTATTGAAGAAGACATTTTTGACTTGAGTGATGATGAGCTTGATGAAGATGATCTTGATATTGATGATGTACCCATGTCTGATCTTGATATGTCCGTTTTGCGCCCATTAATTACCAAAGGCAGAGCAAACAAAAAAATTCTTAAGCAAGATGATGTGCTTGATTATTTGGAACGCATAAAATTTGAGGAAGACCGTCTGGATGAGATTATCGAAGGACTGGAGCGGGCCGGTATTGAGATCATAGATGAAAAAGAAGAAGCAGAGAGAGAGCGCGATCGCAATAAAAAAGCAGAAGCTTTTAATGATTCTATGCTGGTAGACGACCCGGTTCGCATGTATCTTAAAGAAATTGGCAAAGTTGATCTGCTGACAGCCGAGGAGGAGAGAGAGCTGGCAATCCGTATGGAGGCCGGCGATGAATTTGCCAAACAGCATTTGACGGAAGCAAATTTACGTTTAGTAGTAAGCATTGCCAAACGATATACGGGCAGAGGCATGCAATTTCTGGATTTGATTCAGGAAGGTAATCTCGGTTTGATCAAGGCTGTGGACAAATTCGATTACACCAAAGGCTTTAAGTTCAGTACCTATGCTACCTGGTGGATTCGTCAGGCCATTACCAGGGCCATAGCTGATCAAGCCAGAACAATTCGTATACCTGTCCATATGGTAGAAACTATCAACAAACTGATTCGCATTCAACGACAATTATTACAAGAACTAGGCAGGGAGCCTGAGATAGAAGAGATTGCCAACGAGATGGATATTACACCGGAAAAAGTAAGAGAAATTATGAAAAAATCTCAAGAGCCGGTTTCCTTGGAGAAGCCGATTGGCGAAGAGGAAGATAGTCATCTGGGAGATTTCATACCTGATGATGATGCACCATCTCCGGCTGACCAGGCAGCTTTTACTCTATTGAAAGAACAGCTGCTGGAGGTATTAAAAGGACTGACCCCAAGGGAAGAGAAGGTTTTGCGCCTGCGTTTCGGTCTTGATGATGGTCGTCAACGAACCTTGGAAGAAGTCGGTCGCGAATTTAATGTTACACGCGAAAGGATCAGGCAAATAGAAGCAAAAGCATTAAGGAAGATGAGGCATCCCAGTCGCAGTAAAAAGCTGAGGGAGTACCTTGACTAAAAAAAACTTAGTCCCCAAATTGGACCGCAGACTACAATATATTGCTAATGCTGTAGGATATTGCCGGAGAGTGATTGATATTGGCACAGATCATGCTCTGCTGCCTTTAGCACTAGCTTGCCAGAATAGATGCGAGGAGATAATTGCTATTGATATTAGTAGTGATGCCTGTGATCGTGCACGAAAAAATATTTTGCGGGCAGGCGCTGAAAATCGCATCAGACTAATACATAGTGCGGGACTTAAAGGAGTGACTGTCAGTGCGGCTGATACTATTGTATTGGCTGGACTGGGAGGCAAAGAAATTATTTCTATTCTTTCTGATGCTTTGCCACTGCCTGAGGGAGTAAAGCTTGTTATCCAAGCGCAAAGTGATCTGGTACAAGTGCGTAAGTTTTTGCAGACTAATAAATGGATGCTTTTGACTGAGGATGTCGTGGCAGCAAAAGCATATCCTTATGTGATTATTTCTGCGCTAACTGAAGCAGTGGAATATGAATTATCCGCAGTTGAGTTGGCATTGGGCCCATTATTGATGCAGAGATGGCAGAGACAGGAGCCAACGCAAGCTGAACTCATGTTGTTAAAGCGTGAATTGAGATATCGAGCCAAGATGCTTTGCCCTTCTGCTGTCGATCAGAAAATTACTGCATATCTAAACCGATTATTAAAAAATGATGTACATTGTTAACATATGCATCTTTACGTTGCCCGTAGATTAAGTATAATATAAAAGCTTTCGAGTATACTGGACAGTCGCCGCACCGAAGCGAAAGTAAAGTGCGGAGGAAAGTCCGGGCTCCCAGGATCAGGGCGCCGGGTAACTCCCGGTAAAGGTGACTTTAAGGAAAGTGCAACAGAAAGGATACCGCCTAAAAAGGCAAGGGTGAAAGGGTGAGGTAAGAGCTCACCGGCAGTCTGGTAACTGACTGGCTTTGTAAACCCCGTCTGGAGCAACACCGTGGTGGGATAATGGAGATCCGCAGTCCCAAGGAGGTGGCTCGAGCCTGTTGGAGACAATGGGCCAAGATAGATGACTGTTCTCGACAGAACCCGGCTTATAGGTATACTCGAAAGCATATTGGAGGACAAAATGACTTCTGAAGCTTATCTGTCGCGCGGGGTCTCTCCGACCAAGGATGATGTGAAAGCTGCAATTTCACAACAAGATCCCGGATTATTTCCCGGTTCATTTTGCAAAATTATCCCTGATCCGGCAGGGGATCCGGAGTGGTGTGCTGCGTTCCACGCTGACGGTGCCGGCACCAAGTCAGCTCTAGCCTATTTAATGTATCGTGAAACCGGTGATTGTACCTGGTTTGAAGGGATTGCCCAAGATTCTTTAGTAATGAATTCTGATGATCTATTGGCAATTGGTGCAACAGGGCCTTTTTTACTGTCGAATACTATTGGCAGAAATGCTCATCGCATTCCCGGCGCTGTTTTAGCCAGCATAATCTCCGGATATGACAAAGCAATCTTACGTCTGGCTGAATATGGAGTGAAAATACTAATGACCGGAGGTGAGACGGCTGATGTTGGCGATCTGGTTAGAACAGTTATCTGCGACAGCACTATGATGGCGAGATTGCCTCGTAATGAAGTGATTAATACAGGTGAGATCATATCCGGACTGGACATTATTGGGCTGTCATCGACCGGCAGGGCAGTGTATGAAGAACAAGAAAATTCCGGCCTTTCCTCTAATGGTTTAACTGCAGCCAGACATCTGCTTCTGCATCATGTCTATGCTGAGAAATACCCCGAATCTTATTCTGAAACAATATCTGACGATAAAGTATATACGGGTTCATATCTACTTGAAGATAAATTGCCCGGTAGTAACTTAAGTATTGGAGAGGCTCTATTATCGCCTACCAGATCTTATCTGCCGCCGGTAAATGAAATGTTGAAGACACATCGTGAAAATATCCTTGGCATTATTCATTGCACTGGCGGCGGACAGGTAAAGTGCATTGATTTTGCCCAAGGTATCCGGTATGTCAAGAATAATCTGTTTCCAATGCCGGCCTTATTTAAAGCCATTCTTGATACCGGTCAGATTAGCGAGAAGGAAATGTACCAGGTCTTTAATATGGGTCACCGTATGGAAATCTATTGCAATCCGACTATTTCGGCTGATCTGATGGCAATTGCATCTAAGTATCATGTTGAGGCACAAATCATTGGGCGGACAGAAGCATGCGCCGGGGATTACAATGAAGTTGTGATTGGCAGCTTTTCATGGCGTAAGAATCTAAAATAACAAATAATCCGATTGATCGGGACAATCCTGCCGGATTCGTGTATTATAAGCAGTACAGCTATTATTTTTCTTCATTATGCATATAGGGGTTTGGGATCTGCCTCAAATATATTAAAATAAAAATCTAGCTGATGACTTAGATATATTAGAGGAATTCAATGGCTGTCAATCGGTATGTGCCCGATAATGCGCAAATAGATAAATTGTGAGGACAAAAACATGACAAGAGGACTAAAAGATTATTTTGGCGTGACTGATAAGTCAAATGTTTGCAAGGGAACACTCCTGGGGCTATTGGGTGGAGTAATTATTGGCGGGGTAACAGCCTTACTGCTGGCACCACAATCAGGACAGGAAACACGGGCTGATCTTAAAGCAGGATTTGAAGTCGGTGTAGAGAAAGCCCGTGAATTTGGTGGCAAAGCTGCTGCAACGGCTAAAGAGAAATTCGAGGAAGTCAAGACCAAGCTGAGTAAGGATGCTGCTGATGTTGCCGAAGACGTTGCAGATGAGGCAGCTAAAGAAGCGAAAGCAAAGGCTTAAGCAATCTGCCACAGACTTTAGACCTATCGCTCTCTGGCCTCAAATTGAGTAGATAATAGATTAGGAGATTAGTATGCAATACCTAGTATATCTTGCTGTGACAGTTAACCTGACAGATTTGTTGCTAGCGCTATTAATTCTTTGCGGTGCAGCAGCATTGGTAGCTCTGGCAGTGCTCCTGATCCGAGCTGCTCAAACTGTCAAAGAAACACATAATTTGCTTAAGGAAAACAAAATCGCTTTGACCGATACTATCCAACAATTGCCCGATCTGCTCGAAAAGGTTGATGCGATCGTCGAAGATGTTTCTCTGATTACAGAACAAGCAGGTGACACTATACCTGCAATTCTTGAAGATGTAGAAGTAGTCAGTGGAGCGGCAGCCGATGTTGTAGATACTGTAGGCTCTGCAACGATTGGTATCGTTGACTCTGTTCAGTCTTTCTTCTCCCGCAAAAGCAAAAGAAAATCCTCGAGAAGTACTATTCAGCAGGTCATTGCCGCTGTTAATGCAGTGAAGAGAATATCTGCTATCTTAAAGAAAGTAGGCGGCAAGAAGAAAGCTAACAAGAAAACCAAGAAGGGCAAGAAAGATAAAAAAACCTTTTTCTAAATTTGTTTTGATGATGCATGTATTAAGCGACTATAAAATGTAGTCGCTTTTTCATTCATGTGAAATATCTGAAGTGTTATACTTAATAAAGCTGTAAGGTAGGAGAAATTATGCCTGATCGCAGTTTAAAATCTAAACATGATTTAACCAGACAGGCAGACCGCAGCTATGCGGTAATGTCTTTCTTCCTGCCGTTTCTGATTTTATCGATTGCTTACGCCAGCAGAGCAATTTTTCCCTTTGGTGATAAACATATTTTAACTGTTGATCTTTATCATCAATATGCGCCCTTTCTGGCTGAGCTACGGACGAAAATCCTTAGTGGCGGCAGTTTATTTTACAGTTTTGCCGGTGGATTGGGAGTTAATTTCTATGCTCTATTTGCATATTATCTAGCCAGTCCATTAAATTTAATTCTGCTGCTCTTTCCGGCGGCATTCCTGACGGAAGGAATCTTGCTGCTGACTCTAATTAAACTGTCTCTAGCCGGTTTCACTTTTAATATATTTCTTAGAAAAACTTTCCGGAAGCATGGTCCGCTGGCTGTTGGCTTTTCAACCATGTATGCTGTTTCTTCCTATGTGATTGCTTATGGTTGGAATATCATGTGGCTTGATTCCTTATATGTGGCACCTTTGGTAATTCTGGGTCTGGTTTACTTGATCAGGGATCGCAAATTCTGGCTTTATACTTTGAGTCTAGCCTATCTGTTATTTGTCAATTTCTATATGGCCTGGTTTGTGTGCCTGATGACAGCATTATTGTACTTTCCGTTCCTGTTTCGCTTTACACCGGATCATAACCCGTTGCTAAAATTGCTAACCACAGTAAAAACTATATTTTTTACTGCACTGGGTGTAGGTCTTTCTGCTTTCATGCTCTGGCCAACTTATCTGGCTCTGCAAGTTACATCTGCAGCCAATGATACTTTTCCGACTGCAGTGGAGAAAGTTGCCACCTTGTTTGACTATTTCGGCCAGCATCTCTTGCTGGTTGAACCTACAGTTCGCAGCGGTTTCCCTAATCTGTATTCGGGGATTCTGGTTTTGCTCCTATTGCCCATTGCTTTTCTGAACTCAAGGGTTAAATTAAGAGACCGCGTGCTTGGTCTGTCAGTCATTGCCCTGATGGTTTTAAGTTTCAGTACCAATATACTCAACTTTATCTGGCATGGGTTTCATTATCCCAATCAGCTGCCCTATCGAAATTCATTTGTTTATATCTTTGTTATCCTGACCTTTCTCTATGAGGCTCTTCCAGGCATTAGACAGCTAAAACGAGAGACGATTTTCGGCTTTTCATTTACTTTGATTGCATTGATTATTGTGGTTGAGAAGATGGGTGAAAATAAAGCTTCAAGCTACGGCGCTTTAATCAGCATTGTTTTTATTCTGCTGTACACATTCGTTTTTATCCGTTTGCTGGACGCCGAGCAGAGCAAGAGACCGGTGACTCTTTTGCTACTTGCCGCAATAATTGTAGAGTTAATTTTTTCAACTTGTACCGGTATCTACTATCTGGACAAAAATGAATATTTTGGCAGCAGGGACGGTTATGCCAGCGGAACGGTAGCGGAATCGGTGCGGGCTGCTGCCATACAGCTGGAGGATTTTACTGAGGATACATCTTTTTTCCGCACTGAGGTCTACCCGGCTAAAACCTCTAATGATCCTTTCCTGTATGGCCTAAAAGGGCTAACTCTTTTTGCTTCAACTTCACCGGAAAAGCCGGTTCGGTTTTTTAAAGAACTAGGATTGTTCAGCAATGGCATTAACAGTTATAAATATGACGGGTCAAATATTGTCCTTGATAGTTTGTTCGGTATCCGCTATCTGATCTTGCGCAACAAGGATTACTGGCAGGATGCCAATAGATACTTGGTTTTATCTAATGATGATGTTGAAGCTTTGGAAAATCCTTATGCTTTGAACCTGGGATACAAGGTATCTCCTGATGTTCTGTATTATGACAGTGCCGGCGAAAATCCGCTCGACAATCAAAATCGTTTGTTGCGCGCCATGGATCCGGAGTTTTCAGATGTTTTCGTTGCAGTGCCCCTTGAGATCGAATCAGCACTGCAAGGGGATATTGATTTTTATGGCGAATCAGATAATATCTTCAGTTTTGAAAAAAATTCAGATGACAGCACTCCGACTTATACTTTCTTGCTAACAGCAGTAGAGTCAGGCACTTATAATCTGGCCTTTGATATGAGAGGTCACCGTACTTCCTCAGGGAAGATTACGGTAGAGGACAGAAGCTTTAATTTTTCCGCCAAGGCAATTGGTAATGCAGAAGTTGGCTATCTCGAGGCAGGACAGACCGCTAATATTGAGATCAGCCTCAGTGCCAAAACAGAAAAATCAGGGGAAATTGAATTATATGCTGCTAAATTGGATCAAGAAGCATTTACCGCCGCCTTCCACCGTTTGCAAGAGACGCAACTTGACTTGACATATTTCTCTGATGCTTATTTCAGAGGTAAGATTGCGATGCCCGAAGCGGGGGTACTTTTGTTGACTATTCCTCATGATCGCGGCTGGACAGCAGAAGTAGACGGCAAGCCTCAGGCTGTTCTAACAATTAATGATTCTCTAATGGCATTGGAGCTGGAAGCAGGCGAGCATACTGTTGAAATGAGCTTCTTGCCCTATGGCTTTAGAGACGGCGCTACTATTACTCTAATTGCTCTGGCTATTCTGTTGATAATAGCTTTGATTAAATTAATAATTTTTATTTTACGACGCCGCAAATCCGAACGTGAGCAGATGCCATTAGCTTCTGCTACTGTACAAAATTCAACTTTGAGTACTGATCAGATGAGTACTGATCAGATATTGAAAAATGAAACTAATTTTATTTCTGACAAGGGGAACAATATGAAAAAGATTCGCTTCTATTATTGTGATGCCTGTGCTAATCTCGTTGTTCTATTGAATGAAGGAGCAGGTGAGCTTATATGTTGTGATGAGCCTATGGAGCTTCTCGAGGCCAAGACAAGCACTGATGATGTTCTTGACTATGTACCTTCAGTAGAAAAAACGGACCGTGGCATCATTGTTAAAGTCAGAACAGATCACGAGCAAGCTGCTGATGGTGTAATTACTTGGGTTGCTGTGGTACAAGGCAATCGTTATCAGATCTGTTTCCCTGACCAGGATGAAGTTGATATCGAATTTATACTCAAAGATGAACCTGCTGAAGTGTATGAATTTTGTACAGTTCACGGCTTGTGGAAGATTCGGATAGATTAGGCTGAGGTTAAAAATAGAGGGTGCTGTATGAAGAGAACGGATTATATTTCATGGGATGATTATTTCCTCGGCGTCGCTCTACTGGCTGCCAGACGGAGCAAGGATCCCGGCACACAGGTGGGGGCATGCATTGTATCGCCACAGAATAAAATTGTCAGTATCGGCTATAATGGCATGCCATATGGTTGCAGTGATGATGAATTCCCTTGGAGCCGCAGCGGAGATACGCTAGAAACAAAATATCTCTATGTCTGCCATGCAGAATTAAACGCCATTTTGAACGCCTCCGGCCGTGACTTGCATGGTTGCCGCATCTATGTGCCTTTATTTCCCTGTAATGAATGTGCTAAAGCTATCATTCAATCCGGTATTACAAAAGTACTGTATTTATCGGATAAATACAGTGAAACGGATATTGTCATCGCTTCTAAACGGATGCTGATGTCAGCTGGTGTAGAGCTGGTTAAGTTGGAGCCTGAGCTAGAGGAGATCTGCATTTCTTTCAAGGCAGAGGATGTGTAGCAATATTACAATTGCCTGTCAGCCGTTTTAATTCATTTAATTCTTTATAAGTCAAATAGCGCCAGGTACCCGGCTGCAGATTGCCTAGATTAATATGCATGATTCTGATCCGCTTTAAGGAGACAACCTCAAAGCCTAGATATTCACACATGCGGCGGATCTGACGGTTTAAGCCTTGGGTCAAAATTATGCGAAAAGCGTTTTTGCCTAAGCGTTTGGTTTTACTGAATTTTGTGATCTGTCCTAGAATCGGAACGCCGTTTTGCAGCTGCCAGAGCTCTTCATCGCTTATTGCTTTATCGACAACAACCTCATATTCTTTTTCATGTTTGTTCTCTGCTCGCAAAATAGGATTAACCATTGACCCATCATTGGTCAGCAAGATCAGACCTTCCGACATTCTGTCTAATCTGCCGATCGGGAAGATCCGCTGTGGGTAATTGATATAATCAATGATATTATCTTTTCTTCTCCTATCGGTAGTGGTAGTAATGCCGATAGGTTTGTAAAAGGCCAGATACACTAGCCGATTTTGCTCCAGGGGAACAATGGTTTTGCCGCCAATCTTGACAATATCCATAGCACCGACCAGATCGCCAATTTTGGCAAGCTCGTCGTTGAGCTGAACTCGCCCTGCCTCAATCAATTTGTCTGCCTCACGCCTGCTGCAGTATCCTGCAGCGGAGATATATCTGTTAATTCTAATCTTGCTCATCGTTGGAACTCTTGTTTTTGAATAGAGACTTGATGGTATCTGACAGTGACAGATCCTTAGTGTCCGTCTCGGTACTAATTATGGCCTGATCACTGCTATGTTCGGACTCAGAGACGCCGGCTGGATTGATAATGTCTTCGTCAATACCGTTGATGACTAATTCGTGGTCGTCAGGAGTACAGGAAAATACTTCCTTCAAGTTTTGCTGGGAATTCATTATTGTGTCTGCGTAGGGAATTAAGAGACGAAAATCCGCTCCCTGGCCAGGCTCGCTGTGTACATCCAGGTCGTGTCCCATATGGACTGCCAGTTCTTTAGCGATCGAAAGACCAAGACCGGTTCCGGGTTGAGCATGGGCGCGATCAGCCTTAAAAAAGCGGTCGAATACATGATCGATATCTTCGCCTTTGATGCCGGGCCCTGAATTATGGACAATGATGGCCAAATGCTGTTCCTGATCGCGGACTTTAATGACAATTTTGCCTTCTTCCGGTGTATATTTGATTGCATTATCAAGCAGAATAACCAGAATTTGTTCTACCCGATCAGGATTGCCCCAAAGTGAGGGAATTTCATTTAGAGGTTGTTCATTTTCCAAGCTCAGGGTAAGATTGCTCTCCTCAGCGGCAAGTTGGAATCTGAAGATCAAATCGGACAGCATGCGATCGATTGTGAAGGCCTGTTGCTTAATAATCGCTTCCCCGGTCTGAATCCTTGAGAGTTCGAGCATATCATTGATTAGGCGCGACAAACGATGTGTTTCCCGCATTAGAATTTCGTAGTAACGTTGCCGGTCGCTGTCTGACTTGACCATACCTTCGCTGAGAGGTTCGAGCAATCCTCGCATGGCGGTAAGGGGAGTGCGCAACTCGTGAGAAACATTGGCGATATAGTCTCTTCTAGTCATTTCCAGGCGCTCAGTCTCTGTTATATCTCTAAAGAGACCGACGGCGCCGTCAACAATATGCTGATCTGTTTCCAATGGTGTAATGATACAATCGATTTGACGATGATCTTTTGATATTACTACATGAGTGGTCTTACAGGTTTCCATGGCCTGGCTGAAGAAATTGTCCAGCCGGGAAGTGCGCAGAAAACCATCGGGAGATAAGCCCCTTAAATCAGGGCCTTTAATGCCAAAAACCGACCAAACTGCAGTATTGGAATGTGTTACCAAACCGTTGCGGTCAGTGGCAATGATTCCTTCCTGTATGCCATCCAGTATCTGACGCAGGCGATTGCGTTCGACTCGCAGATCAGAGAAAGCCTGAGAAAGCTGTGAAGATAGCCGATTCATGGCTCGACTGAGGTCACCGATTTCTCCTGCTTCTTTGTCGTCTGCTCTTTGTGTAAAGTCACCGGCGGAAATTGCTATTGCAACATTCCTGATCGATTGTAGAGGGCGTACAATACGGAAAGCCGCGATCAGGACCGGTACTGTCATAATCAGCAAAACGACCAAGGAAGAAAACAACAAGGCCAAATTTAAACTGAGAATACTGGCATTCATTTCCTGCATGGGATGAACCGCTACGACAGTTCCATAGCGGAAACCCTCCGCTCTAATCGGTACGGCAACAAAAATCAGAGAGCCCTTAATATCCGGAACCCGTTCAATACGCGATTTGACTTCTTCATCGGAATCCAACATCTGCAGATGGGATTCATATACATGTTTAAGTAAAGCATCTCTGGCTTGCTCAGATTCAAACTTGATTTCCGTGTGAAGCTTAATACCTTGCTGATCAACTAAAAAGATCCAGTTACCAAATAGAGCGTAGGACATGGAGACAGTTTCGCTGACAAAAGGGTCATAACGGGTAGTACCGGCAACTCGGCGCGAAATGACATCAATACGCGGAGTGATTTCTTTAACTTTGATGCGGGTGAAAACCGGTTGGGCTATAAAAGAATAAAAGACAGCCGTCAGAGCAGTCCAAAGTATGACTGCCACCACTAGCAGAATAAAAAATCTACGTACTAAGAAACTGTTTTTCATTTTTCAGCTTCGAATTTGTAGCCTACGCCATATACTGTTATCAGACCGTATTTGGCATCAGACTGATCAATCTTCTGGCGGATGCGCTTAATATGAGTATCGACGGTTCTGGTATCGCCAAAATAATCATAACCCCAGACTTTGGATAGTATCTGCTCGCGGTCCATGACTTGCCCCGCGTGCGAAGCCAGGAGATAGAGTATTTCTACTTCCTTAGGTGTGAACGCTACATTCTCGCCTTTGACTTTGACCTGATAATTATCAAGGCTGATTTCCAAACCTTCAAAGCGCAATATAGAAGATGCCGGTCCAGTGTCATTGTCGTGAAAACGGCGCAGGACTGCTTTGATCCTGGCAATGACTTCGCGCGGACTGAAGGGCTTGACAATATAGTCATCAGCGCCCAGCTCCAAACCCAGAACACGGTCAATTTCTTCGCCTCTGGCGGTCAGCATGATAACCGGGACATTAGATTTTTTTCGAATCTCGCGACAGACATCCATGCCGGACATTTTGGGCATCATCAAATCAAGAATAATCAGATCCGGTTTCTCGCTTTCCCATAATTTGAGGGCTTCCAGGCCATCAAAAGCAGAGATATGGGTATAGTTTTCGGCGTCAAGATAGATAATTAAAGATTCATGCACGACAGGATCGTCGTCGCAAATGAGAATATGCGGTGTCATAGCTGTCCTCCTGATTCATCTATTATACTGTATAATTGTTAGCATTACAGTTACTATACTGGTGCAAAAGGCGATGAAATCAAATAATTCTCCATTAATCATATACGAAGATAATCATGTGCTGGCGGCGGTCAAAAAGCCCGGTGTGCTGTCACAGGCGGATGCCACCGGCAGGCCCGATATGGTAAATCTAATCAAGGATTATCTTGTTAAGTCCAGAGCAAAACCCGGAAAGGCCTGGTTGGGGTTGGTGCACCGCCTCGATCAGCCGGCGAGCGGACTGATGATTTTTGCTCTTACCTCTAAAGCGGCAGGTAGATTGTCGGAGGCTTTTAGAAATAATCTTGTCGGCAAATATTACCTGGCTCTAGTCAAAGGGAAGCCACAAGAAATGGAGGGTGAGTTCCGCGATTATCTATCTCCTGATAAAATTGACGGCCGTTATTATGCTGTCGATTCTTTAAGAGGAAAGAAAGCAGTGCTTAATTATAAGGTATTGTTTTCGCTTACTGTCGCAAATGAGAGTCTGTCTTTTGTTCTAATCGAGCTTATAACCGGACGCCCGCACCAGATTCGGGTTCAGTTTTATTTGCGCAACCTACCTTTATTAGGTGATCGACGCTATGGTCAAGGCTCGGATCTGGATCAAATGGTGCCGACTCTGGCCCTTCACAGTTACCGGATGGATTTTGTTCATCCGGTGCAAAAGGAAAGCATTTCCTTGACAGCTCCTTTGCATTTAGAAGGCGAAAACTTGAACCCGTCTTTTGATGTAATTGGCAGATCATTACACTATCCGCAAATTAACTACCAGATTGATCTCATGGCTGCTAAATAAGTAGTTGACAGGTTGACTGTCGGTCGGTTAAAAAATTTAATGTTGCAATCTAATCTGTCAGTCAAAGCATTGGAGGATAAATTGACAGATTATCGGCACTATGTTTACAATGGCGTTGTTTCGTCGAGGTGTAGCGCAGCTGGTAGCGCGCTTGCTTTGGGAGCAAGATGTCGGGGGTTCGAGTCCCTTCACCTCGACCACGAACCCCGTAGGTTTTACATGCCTACGGGTTTTGTATGTACATACATGAGTTATTAATAGTTGACAGTTGAGGAAAAAGATGGATAAATTTTTGACAACAAAAGCATTGTTCCCTCATGGATATGGTGCGGCGGAAGAGCTTCTGAATAATTCGGAATATCCTTGGGAAATCCTGAAAGATATTGGTAGTTTTATTGAAGCTTTAGGCAATAAGTTGCCGGAGTCGGACTATATCAGACATCCCGGCAATGTTTGGATAGCCAGATCTGCTACCATCGCCCAGTCAGCTTTTTTGGGTACAAATATCATTGTAGGTCCGGGAACTGTAATCAGACATTGTGCTTTTCTACGGGGCAATGCTCTTATTGGCAATAATTGTGTCGTGGGCAACTCGACTGAAATAAAAAACTCAATCTTAATTGAAGAGGTAGAAACACCTCATTTTAACTATATCGGCGATTCGATTCTAGGCTATGGAACCCATCTGGGCGCAGGAGTGATTACATCAAATATAAAGTCGGATAGGACGAATGTGGAAATCCGAGCGTCTGACGACCGCATCAAAACAGAACTGAGGAAGATGGGAGCTATAATCGGCGATCTGGTAGAAATCGGCTGCAACGCTGTACTTAATCCCGGCACTGTAATAGGTGTAGGTAGCAGAATTTATCCCCTAACAATGGTGCGAGGATATGTGCCATCTCATTCGATCCTAAAACAAGATGGCACGCTATTGGCAATTAAGGCCTAGTCTCTTCTCTTTAAGGCTGCGACGACATTTATTGCTGGGAAATGATACTGCTTTCAGAATCATTTATTGCTGAATAGGGGTCTGTTGAGTCAAAAATAGGAGCGAGTCGTGTCGTGTTTGCAAAAAAGAAATACCTATAATATACTTCCCGTAACAGGTGTCCCTGTTTTAAAAGGGACTTAAAAAGGAAGTTGGGTGTAAGTCCCACGCGGAGCCGCCGCTGTAATTGGGGAGCAGACGCAACTATGTCACTGGCCCTAGGCTGGGAAGACTGCTGATGCTATTATCCATGAGCCAGAAGACTTGCCTGTATAGTTGCTTTGGGTTCTCTGCGGATCTTTGGAGAAAAGCGACGCTGAACATGTAGTGGCAAAAACGGGCTATTACTGCACAAGAATGCAGTAGTAGCCCGTTTTCTGTGTTCAGCAGACCGCAAGACAGCTTTGTGACAGCTGTATTGTCTTGTTCCTCCTGTATGGTCGGCCTGAGGACCCTAATATAGAACGAACAAAGGAGGTTCAAAACATCATGCGTTTAGCAAAGAAGAAGTTTCGTTTATTAGCCCTACTTTTAATTTTAGTTATGGCGTTCAGTTTGGTGGGCTGTGATAAGGGCAAGACCACTGACAGCAGCGGGGCTAAAATCACATCCGCAGATGAGGCGGAAGAGACATCCACATCCGCAGATGAGGCGGAAAAGGCATCCACATCTGTCACAGAAAAGCAGCAGGTTCAAGAAACCAAAACATCAGAGACAGAGGAACCTAGCCACACAGCAGAGGATATGATCGTCATAGCCGGTGCTCGGAATCTGGTGCCCGGCTTGGAGGATGTCTACTACTCAAATAACCGTCTAGGTACCTGGGAGGGTCTCATTTCCATTGACGAAAATGGCGAGCCTCTTGGCGTGTTGGCCGAGAGTTGGGAACGTAATGAGGATGCTACGGTTTGGACTTTCCATCTTCGCCAGGGCGTCAAATTTCAAAATGGAGAAGATTTCAACGCTGATGTGGTGGTGGAGAACTTTAAGCGCTACCAACTAATGGAAACCGGCACTTCTGGTTTCACAACCTTTAAGGTTCACGAACTCTATCCTGGCCTCATTGGTTGTGAGAAAGTAGATGACTACACTGTTGAGGTTAGCTTTACGGAGTCCATTCCCCGGCTATTGTTCAACATGAAAGACTTTGCTAGCTGTATATTCTATCCTGGGTCTTGGGACACCACCACTGGTTATTTCACGGAACAGCCTGTAGGCACTGGCGCCTACATGATCAAGGAGATCAAGGAAGATGAGTACGTTATTCTAGAAGCTTTTGCGGACTACTGGAAGGGCCCTGCCAAGACCAAGTATATCCAAGTTCGAACCATTGCTGACCCTCAGACCAGATATGCTGCCCTGGACAGCGAGGAGATCATGGGTGTTCTAGACCTTGGCGCCATGCCTGCTGCCCTAGCTGATGAGCTGCTGAAAGATGAGCGTTTTGCTATGGCCTCCCACACGTCTACCATTACTCATATGATGCTTCTCAAGGGAGAAGGCACGAAGTTTTCAGACAAGCGACTCCGCCAGGCTGTGAGTATGGCTATTGACCGCCAGATGATTGTAGACCAACTGTGGAATGGCTACGCTAAGCCTACACAGAACCTTATCAACCGCATGTGTCCTGATTGGGTGGAATTGCCGGTCATTTACGATATGGATCAAGCTAAAGAACTAGCAAAAGAAGTTCTAGGTGAGGAGCGCATACCATTAGAAATGTACACCCGATCCCTGTATTTAGACCGTGGCCCCTATAAGGAAATGATGGAGTATATTCAAGCCCAAATCGCTCAACTCGGTATTGATGCCACTGTCAACATCATCGACTCAGCTACCTATAAAGAAATGTCCGCTGCAGGCGAGCTTGGTGCCAACTTTATGACACATGGTATGTCCAATCTCAATGCTTACCACTTTTTGGATATATATATGAGCAGTGAGGGAACTTACAACAAGGCCCAGCACCTAGCTTATAGCAATCCTAAAGTAGATGAGTTGCTGGCAGAAATGAAGACTACGCTGGATGATGACCGCTTCCATGAGTTGGCGGTAGAGTTACAGGAAATTGCGAACGAAGAGTTGCCCATCCTGCCTCTGTTCTACGATACTAGCAATCTAATTTACAACAAGAAACAGATCACCGGCTATGAAGACTTTACTCATATGCTCGACTTAAGCCACCTAGCCTGGGTGGATGCGGAATAACGTTTTTTCCATTAGCAGACGGCGCCGGAAGCCTCCGTTTCGGCGCCGTCACTTAAGCTAGGAGGTTTTCTGTGAACGATACGCTCCGATATATCATGACAAAGATTTTTTTGGCAATTCCAATATTAATTGGTATCACTCTCTTAGCTTTTGGTTTGGGTCTAATTGCACGGGGAGATCCGGCTCTCGCTCGATTGACTGTCGATCCCGATTACATTCCCACGGAGGAGGAAGTTCAGGCGCTGCGGGAAGAGATGGGTCTTACTGATCCGATCTTCATTCAGTACGGTCGCTGGATTTCAGGGGTGGTCAAGGGCGATCTGGGTGAATCATATCTTGACGATAAGCCAGTTCTGAGTGAGATGCTTCGCCTGTTGCCAAACACACTGCTACTTAGCTTTATGTCCTTAACGCTCATTGTAGTGCTGGGTCTTCTTGGTGGAATTCTGTTAGTAGTATTTCAAGATAGGCTCTTTGATGTTATAGGAAGGATTCTATCAATTTTCATAATGTCTGTGCCTGGATTTTGTTTGGCATATTTTATGATCTGGGTCTTTGCCCAAAAGCTAAAACTATTGCCCACCAGCGGCACAGAGCCTATGACAGCCTTCATCATGCCGTGCTTAGCTTTGGCTTTAAGCTCTGCCTGCTTAGTGGCCCGGCTGCTCCGTTCTTCTATTTTGGGAGAACTTGTGCAGGATTATGCCCTCACAGCGCGAGCTAAGGGTCTTCGGAAAAGCCAACTTGTTTTTAGGCATACCCTGCGTAACGCACTGACGCCATCAGTTACTCATATTGCCAATGTTTTTGGTGGTTTCCTCGGGGGATCCATGATTACGGAATCTATCTTTTCTATTCCCGGAATCGGCACCTATGCCTTGACGGCAATCAACAACCGTGACTATACCGCTATCCAAGGGTATGTGCTCTTTACTGGATTTGCCTTTGTCTTGGTTTGCCTGTTGTCGGACCTCATTTGCTCGTATCTCAACCCGCAAATCAGATTGGGGAGACGAGTATGAAAAAATTTCTTTTTTATTGTGCATTAACAATACTGATAGCCTTCATCTTCATCGGCATTTTTGCCGATCTCATTGCGCCAATGGATCCAGATGCCATAAATATGGCCAACTCCTTGGCATCTCCATCAGCTGAACATTTGCTGGGCACAGATCACTTGGGCAGAGACCTGCTGAGCCGTCTCATTTACGGTAGCCGTTCCTCGGTCTTTATTGCTTTTTTTGCCACCGGCTGCACACTGTTACTGGGTCTTACAATCGGACTGGTTTCTGGTTATTTTGGCGGTTGGGAGGATCAATTGATCCAGGGCGTTGTTAATATTTTTCAAGGTATACCCAGTACGGCCTTTGTGGTGGCTGTCTTAGGGCTTCTGGGACCAGGAATTAAAAGCTTGTTGATTGCGATTGTGGTTAGCTCTTGGGCCAGATTTTCCCGTGTAGTTCGTAACCAGGTTTTGGGAATACGCGAAATGCACTATATTGAAGGTGCCAGAGCCATGGGCGGTAGTAACTTATACATCATCCGACGGCACGTGTTACCCAATATTTTGTTACCGCTGCTGGTGCTTATTGCTACGCGTATAGGGTCTACCGTCCTTACTGTAGCTGCCATGAGTTTTCTTGGGCTGGGTTTGCGTGCTCCTGCTTCAGACTGGGGAATTATGATCAACGATGCCAAACTCTATTTTGTTAACGACTTTCGCGTTTTACTAGCCCCAGCAACCTGTTTAACCCTATTTTGCCTCAGTATTAATTTAATTGCTGATTATCTCCGAGACCACTTGGATAACGATGCTGACACTGCTCGGATATTATAAGGGGAGGCATAGGATGGATATTAGAGTGGAAGATTTGTATGTCCGTTTTGCCACTTTATCTGGTGATATTGAAGCTGTAAACCACGTGGATCTCACGTTTTCTCAGGATCAAATCACAGGTCTTATTGGTGAGAGTGGAAGCGGTAAGTCTGTCTTGGGCCTTACCATCATGGGCTTGCTTCAATCTAATGCTACTGTGGAAGGTCGGATTTTTTTGGGTGAGCGGGAGTTGATTTCCCTTAGCGAAAAGGATCTATGTGCAATCAGAGGACGAGAGATCGCCCTCGTAGCCCAGAATCCGGCTACGTCCCTTAATCCCAGTCAAAAGGTGGGGCGACAAATTGAGGAGGTCTTTCGTCTAGCTGGAGAAGGTAAGGTGGACAGCACTCGTCGTACGCATGAGCTATTAGAACGCATGGGTTTTTCTGATTCTGAGAGAGTGATGCATTCTTACCCTTTTGAACTCTCTGGCGGAATGTGTCAGCGTATATTGACTGCCATTGCTGTGGCAGCACACCCTCGCTGGATTATCGCGGATGAGCCGACTAAGGGGCTGGATGCTGTGGTGCGAAATCAGGTCTATGATACTTTTTGTATGGTCAAAGAACAATATAACGTAAGCCTTATAGTAATAACCCATGACTTATTGTTGGCGCGGAAGTTTTGTGATCAGATAGTTGTTTTGTACAGTGGTCGTGTATTGGAAATAAATACTGCCCAAGCCATATTTAATAATCCTCGCCATCCGTACACTCAAGGCTTGATCGCTTCGTTGCCCCACCTAGGTATGCGTCCTATGCCGGGTTTTTCTGCTGCTTTTACCGACCAACCTTCCGGCTGTGTTTTCCATCCAAGGTGTCCCTATATTGACGAAGACTGCAGAAAAATAGAACCTAAATTGATTCCAGTTGAAGAGGGGAGTGTGCGTTGTCATCGCTATTCTTGAAGTGAAAAATCTGTCCAAAACTTTTCGCGCTAGCCGGCTCGGCGGAAAGGCCCACCGGGCGGTTGAGAACGTTTCTTTTGCTATACCTGCTGGCCAGACATACGGCTTGATGGGGGAGTCCGGTTGTGGTAAATCTACGATCGGACGAATGATTGTCCGGCTTATTCCGGCTACGAAGGGTCAAGTATTCTTTAGGGGTGCTGACCTTCTAGCCATAAAACAGCGAGCTTTCCGTCCGTACCGACGCCGTATCCAGATGCTCTTCCAGCATCCTAGTACTTCGCTCAACCCTCGTATGACAGTGCTGGATAGCTTGCGAGAGCCCTTTCTCCTTCATGACCTACCTGGACGCGACTGTATGGATGATAGGATTAGAGAGCATATCGAGTCTTTTGGACTTCAGAGTGAACTACTGGAGCGGCGGACCTCTCAAGTTAGCGGCGGTCAAATCCAACGCATTGTGCTAGCCCGCATTATGCTGCTGGAACCGGAGTTTATTGTGCTAGACGAACCTACTTCCATGCTGGATGTCTCTGTGCAGGCTCAGATGATGTTTCTGCTACAAGAACTTCAGGAGCGAAGTGGCGTCTCCTACCTGCTTATCTCCCATGACTTAGATCTTATTCGGCGGTGTAGCCATCGTATTGGAATTATGAAAGAGGGGCGGCTTGTTGAACAGAATGAGACAGAGGCATTGTTCGGCGCTCCCAAACAGGCCTATACGCAAGAACTGATTTATAATTTTGAATGTATGAAAAATTAGTACAAGCAGTACTTCTACCAAGACTGATCCTGCCTAGACAAGGCGAAGACGTGTTGTTCCGGTTCGTTGCTCCGCAGTTTAATAAATAAATGCTGTTGAAAGTAGGGGTTGACAGTAGGGCAAGTTAAAGCTAGAATTGCCAAATAGTTGAGAATATATTCAAGAAAGGGAGCTGAGATGACCGTGTTGAATCTGAAATCTGATCTTGTTCCGGCTATGTCCAGAGCTATGATGATGCCCGGCCATGTCTTCGCTTCCTTCTTCATGTTATAAGTCGGAATAGATCCGGTCTGTGGGAGGGAAGCGAATGCTTCCCTTTTTGTTTTGTTCAAAAATAGCGGCTATCGGGGTCAGAATAGCCGGGAATTGGCAGAAAGAATAATGTTTCGAAGGAGAAGAGATGCTGGAGTTAAGAGAAATAAATAAAAGCTTCCAAACACCGGAGGGTGATATTGAGGCTGTTAAGAATGTGTCTTTTAGAGTGGAGCCAGGTGAGATATATGGCTTGATCGGCTTATCCGGAGCAGGGAAATCGACCTTAATTCGCTGCATTAATATGCTAGAGAGGCCGGATAGCGGCAAGGTTTTTTTTGAGGGTGTGGATTTGACATTGCTTTCTCCGCCAGAGCTGAGAGCAAAGAGACAGCAGATTGGTATGATATTCCAGCATTTTAATCTTTTTGCTCAGAAAACAGTAAGGGATAATATTTCCTATCCTCTGGAGCTGCAAGGTAAGAGTAAAGCAGAAATTGCTCACAGAGTTGAAGAGCTTCTGGGTTTTGTGGAGCTCTCGGATAAGGTTAAGGCCTATCCGTCCGAGCTGTCCGGCGGGCAAAAACAAAGAGTTGCGATTGCCCGTGCTTTGGCAACTTCCCCTAAATTACTGCTGTCGGATGAGGGTACTTCTGCTCTTGACCCGGCAACTTCAATCCTGATTTTAGATTTACTGCGCAAGACGGTTGATGAACTTAAGATCTCCATAGTGATGATTACGCATCAAATGGAGGTTGCCCGCCGTATCTGTGACCGCATTGCTGTGATGGAAGACGGACAGATTATTGAGGAAAATACGGTAAGAGAGCTGTTCTTAGAGCCCAAGCATCCGCGGACGGTGGCTCTGATCCGTAGTCTGGACGAGGAGAGACCGCTCTCGCAATTGGGCGCCTTCGTCAAAGCCAATGTTTATAGACTGGGCTTCTCCGGTAGCGAGGTGGCCAGACCGTTGATTTCTGAACTGTCCAGAAAGTTTGAGTTGGACATCAATTTGTTGGCAGGCGATATCAATATTCTGCAGGATGAGCAGCTGGGCTGGTTGGCAGTGTCTTTTAGCGAGGAAGATCCGGCCAAAATCGCTGAGGCGCTCGCTTATTTGCGTTCAATGAATGTGCATATTAAGAAGATTGAGGCGGAAGACGGCGAGGAGCTGCTTGCCTCTCAAACTAATTCGATAGTCGGGGGGAGGTGATAATAATGGGTGATTATTTACAAGGCTTAAACGAAACCCTAGTTATGGTGGGGGTGTCCAGCTTCTTTTCAATTGCAATCGGACTTCCTCTGGGCATTGTGCTGGTTTTGACCCATCCGGACGGAATTGCTTCCCGGCCGAGACTGTATCGAATAATGGATGTCATTATTAATTTGTTCCGTTCGTTTCCGTTCATTATTCTGATTGTGGTCTTTAGGCCCTTGTCAGAGCTTCTGACAGGCCGTTCTTCCGGCACACCGGCTATGACGGTATCGTTGACACTATCAGCAATCCCTTTCATTGCGCGGATTATGGAGACCAGTATCAATGAGGTAGGAACGGGTGTGATTGAGGCAGCTCTGGCGATGGGTACGTCTATACCCAGGCTGATCACTAAAGTATTAGTGCCGGAATCTTTGCCGGCCCTGATCAAAGGTATGACCACAACCGTCATCAATATTATCGGTTATTCGGCTATGGCCGGCGTGGTTGGCGGCGGCGGGTTAGGCGATCTGGCTATACGCTGGGGTTTGTATAATCGCCATACAGAGAAGCTGGTGGTTGCAGTTCTTATGATCGTAGCCCTAGTGCAAATAGTTCAACTGCTTGGTAACGCTCTCAGCAGAGCGATTGACCATAGATAGAAATTAAGGTCTGAGCTTGTCAGACAAAATACTTATTATTGTGAGGTAGAAAAAATGAAAAAGAAAAATGTTTTGATTTTGGTATTGGTATTCATCCTGGTTTTTACGGCAGTGATAGGTGCTTCCTGCGGCAAAAAAGAAACCAAAGAAGATGAGATTGTGATCGGTGTTTCACCATCCCCTCATGCTGATATTGTCAAGCAGGTGGTGGAAGATCTGCAAAAAGATGGTGTCAAAGTTACGATTAAAGAGTATTCGGACTATGTCCAGCCCAATATCGATCTGGCAGAAAAAGAGATTGATGCCAATTTCTTCCAACATATTCCGTATTTTGAGGAATTTATTGCTGAGCGCGATTTGAAACTGTCCAATCTGGGCGGTATTCATATTGAGCCAATGGGTATTTATTCCAAAAACATCAAATCTTTGGAAGAGTTGAAAGACGGCGATGAGGTCATGATTCCTAACGATACCACGAACTGCGGCCGCGCCCTATTGCTGCTGCAAGCTCAAGGTCTGATTAAGCTTGGTGTCGATAGTGTAACTGCTACGGAAAAAGATGTGACGGAGAATCGTCTGAACCTAAAATTTACAGCTTTAGAGGCTGCAGCAATCCCGACGGTCTATGGTGATGCCGCGATTGCAGTTATTAACGGTAATTATGCTATCCAGCACGGTCTGAATCCGGTCAAGGACGCGCTAGCCATTGAGGGTGCTGAATCGCCCTATGTCAATATTATTGCTGTTCGCACCGAGGAACTTGAGGCTGAGAAATTTCAGAAGCTGATTGCTGCACTGCAGACGGAAAAAGTGAAGAAATTTATTGAAGAGACCTATGATGGTTCTGTGGTGCCTGCCTTTACCAATGCCAAGGGTGAAAAGGTAGATTAGGCTTGAATTAAGTATTTTTATAGAAAAGAAATTAGAGGTTTAGAGTATCTGGGCTGACAAATTTATAAATGTGATCTGATTTGCCATGGCTTATGCGAATATTTATAATTAGCTGAATATACTATAACTCATATATAGTTCGGGAAAGGCGTAGAAATGGCGAAACGATCATTTGCCAAAGTCGGGGTCAAGGGCAAGCCTGGCACGATTGTTGTGATAATGATTCTGGTCATCCTGCTGAGCCTGGTGGCGATCTTCGGTATCAGGCTTGGCGGGGAGACTCAAATTAAAGGCGCCCGGGATATTCGTTTTGGTATTGATATCAGAGGTGGGGTAGAGGCAATCTTTACCCCACAAGGCTTTGAGGGCAAGCCTACTGCGGAGCAGATGGATGCTGCCAGCCGTATCATCAACCAGAGGTTGGATAATCGGCAGATCCTGGACCGTGATGTAATAGTCGGACGTGACAGCGACCGGATAATTGTGCGCTTCCCCTGGAAAGCTGACGAAGCAGACTTCAATCCGGAAGAGGCGTTGCAAGAACTGGGCGAGATGGCTCTTCTGACTTTCCGTGAGCCCGACGGCACCGTAGCCCTGACCGGAGCCGATGTTAAGCAAGCTCGTTTCGGTGTGGATCCCAATAGCCGCAGTCCGGTTGTTCTGCTGGAGCTGCAAGAACAGGGGCGAGAAAAATTTGCTGAGGTAACCACCCGCTTGGCGGTCAATCAGGAAGTTCTGGCTATTTATATGGATGACCAGGTGATCAGCCTTCCATCTGTAAGAGTGCCGATTCTCGATGGACAAGCCGAGATCTCCGGCAATTTTACTACCGAATCTGCCTCAGAACTGGCGCAGACTATTAATGCCGGCGCCTTGCCTTTTGCACTTAAAGCGACCAGTTCATCTACTATTAGTCCCAGCCTGGGTCAGGATTCACTCAAAGTAATGGTGATAAGTGGCATTATAGCCTTGCTGCTTCTCAGCATTTTTATGCTATTGTATTATCGTTTGACCGGTTTTGTTGCCTGTCTGTCTCTCTACACGCAGGTTGCCGGCATTTTACTGGCTATTTCCGTCCCGCAACAAACTCTGACCTTGCAAGGTATTGCCGGCATTATTCTCTCGATCGGCATGGGTGTAGATGCCAATGTCATTATATCGGAGCGTATCAAAGAAGAGCTTAATGCCGGCTATAATCTGCCCGTTGCACTCAGTAATGGCTTTACCAGAGCATTCTCATCAGTCTTTGATGGCAATGTGACGGTAGCAATTGCTGCTGCCATGCTGATGTTTTTCGGTTCAGGCACTACCTTGTCTTTCGGCTATTCACTGTTGGTGGGAGTAATCATGAACGGGATCACCGGCGTTTGGATGACTAGACTGATGATTGGTTCTTTAGCCAGCAACAAGTATTTCCAAAATCCTTGGCTCTATGGCAAGCGCAAAACAGATAGTAAATCTGACAGAGAGCCCTATGATTACTGTGGGCATGTGCATATTTTTGCGCTTTTATCCTCTGTGCTGATTGTGGCAGGTGTTGTTGTATCGGCAGTTAGAGGTGTCAATCTGGATATTGATTTCCGCGGTGGCAGTATTATCAATTATGCTTATGAGGGCCAGATAGATCCGGAAGAGGCCAGTTCATTGTTAAAAACTGAACTTGACCAGGAAGTTAGCGCCCAGACAATAGTGTCCCGGGCCGATAGCAGGACAGAAATCTCTTTCAATATTGCCGGCAATCAGTCTTTAACTCCTGAACAACTGGACCATGTAACCAGGGCACTGGAGCAAGCATATCCGAATGCCAATGTCAGGCTTTCCTCTTCACAGTTGGTTGATCCTCTGATCGGCAAGGAAATGCTATTAAATGGCCTTAAGGCCATGGTGCTGGCTTCACTCCTGATAATTATCTATATTTGGTTCTCATTCCGAAGTATGTCCGGTCCGTCCGCCGGAGTGATGGCTTTGTTAGCTCTATTGCACGATATTCTAACTGTATTTTTCTTTGTTGTTTTGATCGGCAATGCTATTAACGAAACCATCATCGCAGTGGTTCTCACTATTTTGGGCTGGTCAATCAATGATACGATTGTGGTCTATGATCGCATCCGTGAAAATATTCGTCTGACCGGCGGCACAGTTCCTCTGGATGAACTGGTAAATAAATCGATTCGCCAATCACTGTCACGGTCCATAAATACTTCGATAGCAACGTTCCTGGCAGTCGCTGTAGCCTTTATCTTCGGTCAGCTCTACGGCCTGTCCAGTATTACTGAATTTGCCTTACCCATGATGTTTGGAATTGCTGCCGGCACCTACTCATCGCTCTTTCTGTCCAGTCCATTATGGGTGCGCTGGAAACAAAGAGGGGGGCGCACCGGTTACCATGCCGGAGCCAATGCTGTGGCCTTGCTGTTGGCACTGCTCACGGCTATCAGTCTGATTAATTTACCGGCTAGGCCTGTTCTAGCTGCAGGTGAGGCTGTAATTACCACTACTGCGCAAGTTGACGAAAGTGAACTCGGAGACGAAAGTGAAATTGAAGACGAAAGTGAACTTGCAGCCGAAGCGGCTGATTCTGAAACCGAAATCGAAACCGAAGCAACAATTGCGACATCGGTAGCCGAAGCCCCTGACAGTAAGATAGATGAAACAGATGAAATAGAAGAAGTAAAAGAAATTAGTGATTATTGGCCGCAGCTCGAAGACATTAAGGCAAAAGCTTACTTAGTTCTTGATGCTGGAACCGGGGAAGTTATTATCGATCACAACGGCTATAAGCGGCTGCCTATGGCAAGTACTACCAAGATCCTAACGGCGCTTACAGTGCTCAATCTGCCGGATTTTGATCTTGACAGGATGGTGACAGTCTCGCCGGAGGCGACACAGCTGCCATCGTCTGTATCAGCACGGGCGGGTGTGGTGGCCGGCGAGCAGATAAGTACTGAGGAATGTCTATATGCCCTGATGGTACATTCGGCCAATGATTGCGCTAATGTACTGGCAGAGAACTATTCTCCTTTAAAGCAAGGAACGGCTGTGGAGAAACGAAATGCATTTTGTACCCTAGCTAACGAACTTGCCCATAAATTAGGCGCTAAAAATACAGCCATAACTAATCCCAGCGGCTTTACTCAAGGTGACCATTATTCAACAGCTTATGATCTGGCATTGCTGTCCCAAGCAGGCTTAAAAAATGAAATGTTTCACAAACTGGTAACAACCAGTGTTTACCGCATGCCGGCCAACAGCAAACATCCGGTTGCAGGATGGAAGATACTCCACAACACTAATAAACTGGTTTTGGCCTCTCCGGAATTATACGGCTCAAGTCGCTTCAAGAGCTATGATGGCGTCAAAACAGGTACAACCAGCCGGGCCGGCTATTGTCTGGTCGGTGCCGGAACAACTCATGATGACCGTCTGCTGATTGGCGTTATCCTCGGCGCAGAACTGAAATGTGAGGGTCATCCGCTGGGCATTGATGTTCTGATGCGGTCTTTGCTGGAAGCAGGAGCAGAAAAGCTGGGTGTTGTTCCGCAGGGACAAGATGCGGGCAATCGCGGCCAGGCCTATTCCGGCTATCGGCCGACCTCTGGCGATCCCGGCTGGCCGACAGCGACCAGCCATTCAACATATCCGGCGAGCGATATTGTTAATAGCCAAGAAACAATTACTGATAATCCAGATGCAGAACCTGAACCTGTATCGACAGCAGTGGAAAATGAAAATGTGCCGACAATCAACGTGGAGCTTGCTAAGGACAGTTCCGGATTTAGTTTATCATCGCTAAGCTGGGTTTTATTTTCTCTGCTGATTATCGGTCTGATTATTGTACTCATATTTTTAGGACGTAGCATCAGAAGAGATAATCAACGCCGGCGCAGGAGATAATTCACTAACGAGTATTCAAGAGCATTTGGCGTAAAAACAATAAAATCTGCAGCTTTCGTTAAATAATTTGATTTGCAGCTTGACAAGCGAATTATTGCCTGTTAACATAGCGAAGCGTGTTTAAACACGCCTGGAGCAAGACTCCGGCTAGATTGATAGGGAGGATTCCATGAAGACATATTTTGCCAAAGAAGGCGAAGTCGAGCGCAAATGGTATGTGGTTGATGCCGAGGGGAAAACCCTGGGCCGTCTTGCCACTGCTATCGCAAGTATTTTGCGTGGCAAGCACAAAGCCGAATTTACGCCTTTTGTTGATACAGGCGATTTTGTAATCGTCATCAACGCAGCCAAGGTAGCCGTGACCGGCAATAAGGAACAGCAAAAGATCTATCGCCGCCATTCCGGTTATCCGGGCGGCCTGAAAGAGATTCCTTATAAACGAGTGATGGCCACTCATCCGGAACGGATTCTTGAACATGCAATCAAAGGCATGCTGCCTAAGAACACACTGGGTCGTCAGATGTATCGCAAACTAAAAGTGTACGCCGGGCCTGAGCATCCGCATGCTGCACAGCAGCCAGAGAGCATTGAGCTTTGATGAGCCAGAGGGAGAATTAGAATGGCAACAAATAAAAAAGATTATTTTTATGGTACAGGTCGCCGCAAGCGCTCAATCGCCCGTGTCCGCATCTATCCCGGCAAGGGTGATATTGTGATTAACGGCAAAGATATCGACGACTATCTTGAGATGGAAACCTTGCGCTATATTGTGCGTCAACCCTTAAATGAGGTGAATGCAGCCGATCAGTATTCCATCATTGTCAATGTACATGGCGGCGGCATTGCCGGTCAGGCAGGAGCCATTCGCCATGGCATTTCCCGCGCACTGGTCGAGGCGGACGAGGAGAAATACAAAACACCATTAAAACGTGCAGGTTTCTTGACCCGTGATTCCCGCGTCAAGGAGCGCAAAAAATACGGTCTTAAAAAAGCCCGCAAGGCTTCACAGTTCTCCAAGCGCTAATCTTGTTTGTTTAAATGCAGACCGGGCCGGACGGTGCAGTAAGCACTGGTCGGTAGGTCTGCTTTTTACTGCCGCCATACCGGCTTTAATCTTTGTCTCCCACAAAAGATGCCGGTTTTGATAGAATTGTGCCAAGACGGAATAATTGATTTAAATAACAGACGGTGAGTTTCGTGCAGACCTTTTCTTTTATCAGTAAAACAGCGGAAGAAACCGCTGCCTGGGCGTCCAGACTGGCCGATCTGCTGCAGGCCGGCGATGTTCTGGCTTTAGACGGCGATCTGGGTGCAGGTAAGACAACTCTCGTTTCCGGTCTGGCCCGCCGGCTTGGTGTCAAAGGCCAAGTTGCTAGCCCCACTTTCACGCTCCTGCGTGATCATGAAGCGGGCGAACGGGGAACGGCGCTGTATCATTTTGATGCCTACCGCTTGTCTGGAGTTGACGAATGGTATGAATCCGGCTTTGACGAATATATCACGGCTGATGGGATCACTGCCATTGAATGGGCACAAGTGATCCGTGAGGCTCTGCCTCCAGAGACAATCAGCATCACACTTGAGAGGCTCGGTGCGAATGAGCGCCGGATCACTGTCAACTGGTCCGATGCCAGGCCGCTGCATACAACAATATCTTAGGAGGCAAAAATGCTGATACTGGCATCTGATACATCAGGTAAGAGTCTCTCGGTCGCATTATGTGATGAGGAGAGCATAATTGCGGAAGCAACACTGAATCTGGGCTACAAGCATTCAGTGACCTATCAGCCGCTGATTGCTGATCTGCTTGCGCGTTCCAACCGCCGCAAGGAAGAGATTGATCTCTTTGTCTGTGCTACAGGGCCCGGTTCTTTTACCGGCATCCGGATTAGCATTGCCGCCGTCAAGACAATGGCCTGGGCATTAAATAAACCTGCGGTCGGTGTCTCAAGTCTGGAGGTTTTAGCGGCAGCTTTTCCTGGCAGTATGGTCTGCCCGGCTATTGATGCTCGCAGTGGGCGTGTATTCTCAGCTCTCTATGATAACGGTGATAATTTACAGGAATTGATTATACCTGCAAATCATCAGGCGGCAGATCTATGGACTGCCATCTCACAACTCGAACTCTGTCAACACCAAATGATTGTGGTGGGCGATGGCTTGCCAGCTGTTAAGTCAGCCTATCCTGGGGAATATCGGAGTTTGCCGAAGACGTTATGGACCGGTCCGGAGTTTTGGCCCCCCCGCGCCTCGATCCTCAGTCGGCTGGGGCTGACCAAATACCGAGACGGCGAAAGTGGCGACCCTTTAGCCCTAATGCCGCAATACCTGGCCTTGTCGCAAGCGGAGCGGATAAAAAAACAACAGGAGCAAGCGTAAATGGCAACGACGAGCAGGATTTTGATCCGTCCTGCACAACTCAGTGATCTGGCAGCAATCATCGATATTTACCAAGCCTCTTTTGCGCGTAGATCCGGCACTGCCAGTTTTGCTCGTGATTTGAAAGAAATTATGCTCGATAGCCCTCATGCTATGCTGTACCTGGTAGCAGTGGCAGATGAGGAAGTTGTGGGTTTTGTTTCGGCTTATCCGCTGGATGAGATGATGGATATCTACAATCTGGCTGTCAAGCCCGAGTCTAGACGGCAGGGTATCGGAGAAAAGCTGCTGGCAGGAATTCGGTCTGCAGCGGTCGAACGTGGGATTGACCTGATAATGCTGGAAGTTGCTACTTCCAATCAGGCTGCGCTCAGACTTTACGAAAAAGCAGGTTTTATCACTTATGGTATTCGCCAGGGATATTATCAACAAACTGGAGAGGATGCTTATTTGATGCGGCTTGATCTGCCTGAAAAATTTGATGCCAGACTGGATCTGGTTCCTGCGGAGCCTGGCGTTTACCTGATGAAAGACGCATCTGGAAGCGTCATCTATGTCGGCAAAGCCAATAATCTCAGACAGCGTCTGATGAGCTATTTCGGCCGTCATCCGGAGGGGGATGTCCGTATCCGGGCCATGATTGCGCGCATTGCCGATTTCGAGTATTTACTTTGCAATAATGAGTTGGAAGCTCTAATCCTGGAAGCTAATCTGATCAAAAAATTCAAGCCTCGTTATAATATTCTCTTGCGTGACGACCGCGAGTACCCCTATATTCGCATTACAATGCAGGAAACTTATCCACGCATTATGAAGTCATTCCGGGTCGAGGCGGACCTGGCGGAAGGGGCGAGGTATTTCGGTCCCTATCTCAGCGGTGATCTTTACCGAGCGCTGGCCGCCCTGCGCCGGATTTTCCCGATTAAAAGCTGTAATAGAGTCCTGCCTCGGGATATAGGTAAGGAAAGGCCCTGTCTTAACTATTATATCGGCCGCTGTATCGGGCCATGTAAGGGCGATGTTTCCGCAACAAAATACCGTGCGGTGATTGATAACGTCATCCGCTTTCTGGAGGGGAAATATTCCGAGCTCTTGCTCAATTTGGAACAGGAGATGGCTACGGCTGCCGAAGATCTGGATTTTGAACAAGCAGCCCTGCTGAGAGACCGGATTGAAGCCCTGGCCAAGCTGAAGGATAAGCAGGTCATAGTCAGCTCTGATCGACAGTCACGCGATGTGATCGGTCTGGCCAGAAATGGCAGTGAAGTCTGCCTGCAAAAGCTGGAAGTTAGGGAAGGCCGGGTGAACAGCTATGTTCAGACATTCGCCGCAGATGTTGGTGGACAAGATGCGGATTATCTGCAAGCTTTTATCGCCCAGCACTATACCAGCACCGCCCTGATCCCCAAAGAGATTCTGTTGCCGAAGGATCTCACGGAGCAGGATCTGGTCGAACAATATTTGTCGGAACTGGCTGCTCACAAAGTTGTTCTGCGCCGTCCCCAACGGGGTGCCAAAACTCGCTTACTGGATCTGGCGGCTAAAAATGCTGCTGCCGCCCTACAGCGCTACACCCTGATGGGTGGCAAAAGCGCTACGGGGCTGGAGCTGACCCTGAAAGAACTGGCCAGATTAACCGGCAGCGAACGCGCCCTACACAGAATAGAAGCCTATGATATTTCCAATCTCGGTGCTGCAGACCGGGCCGGATCCATGGTGGTTTTTCAAAGAGGCAGACCTGAACGGGCCTCCTACCGCCATTTCTCCATAGTATCCTTCGAAGGCATAGACGACTACTCAGCTCTATATGAAGTGTTGAGCAGACGCCTTGAGCGATTAGATGATGAAGAATTCGGGCATCGGCCTGATCTGATATTAGTCGATGGCGGCCAAGCCCATGTGGCCAAAGTCAAGCCGCTGATACCGGCGGATATTGCCGTGGCGGGAATAGTCAAAGACAAGCGTCA